>Ga0196977_1000090_pt1 | contig 59876 bp, 42 predicted proteins | sample S3v_1013CmetaG_FD_148634 | JGI IMG/M metagenome (GOLD analysis project Ga0196977, IMG submission 148634) | Soil microbial communities from Anza Borrego desert, Southern California, United States - S3+v_10-13C | ecosystem: Environmental > Terrestrial > Soil > Desert | place: USA: California... | reverse complement strand
GGCGTCGGGGAAGGCGAAGGCGTGGGCGTGGGGGTCGGGGTCGGCGCGGGCGGCTGGCCGCTGGTCGCGGCTTCGAGCGCGGTCACGTCGCAGCCGGGGTCTTTGCCGTCGGTGGCGCGGCCGCGGAAGGGCGAGCCGGAGGCGAGGCGGTAGTTGGCGGCGCTGTAGCCGGCGAAGAGCGTCTCGTAGTCGGCGGGGAAGAAGTTGCCGGCCGGGTAGCGCGCCTCCTCGACGGTCGGCTCGGCGATGACGTTGCCGGCGAACTCCCAGCCCGTGCTGAAGTTGTTGAGCGCGGCCGTGCCGATGGCCCCGCCGCTGCCGAAGACGCCGTAGTGGCTGTGGCGCAGGAGGTTGTTGACGAAGCGCACGCGCGTCGCGATCTCCGTCATCTCGTTCACGTCGAAGACCAGCATGGCGTGGACTTCGTCGGCCGTGTTGTGCTCGATGGTCACGTCGGAGGGGCCGCGCAGGAGCTGGAAGGCGACGCCGTAGCCGCCCCACCGCGGCCCCACGTCGAAGAGGAGGTTGTTGGCGAGGCGGATGCGCGCCATCTTGACGCCCGACTCCTCGTCGCGGGCGCGGAGGTTGATGCCGTTGCCCGCGCCGCGGATGAGGTTGTTGACGACCGTCACGTCGTCGATGCGCGACCAGTCGCCCGAGTCGTTCGCGGTGTTGAAGATGATGGCCCAGCCGATCTGCGCGTGCGCCCAGCAGTTCTCCATCACGTTGCCCTCGATGAGGACGCGGCGCGCGCTCTTCAGCTCCAGAAGGTTCTTGACCGACCACGGCGTGCCGGCGTAGGAGGGGTCGTCGATGCGCCACGAGAGCGGCTTGTAGAGGTGGTTGCGGCGGATGGTGATGTCGGAGGGGATGAGGCCCGGCGCGGCCGGGACGGCCCCGCCGAAGAGGATGTTCTCGCCCGCCGCTTCGAGGTAGTTGTTCTCGATGAGGAACGGGCCGGGGCCGTTCCAGCCCGCGACGGCCTGCGTGTCCTGCCCGACGACCTTCATGCCGGAGATGTGGCAATCGACGACGGCGGTGTGGGCGCTGTTGAGGGCGACGCCGCGCTTGAGCGGGGTGCGCGCGTCGAAGGCGCGGATGTAAGAGCGCTCGATGCGGAAGTGGCGCGGGGCCTTCTCGGGCGCGTCCTGCGGCCCCTCGGTGTCGCCGCCGCCGAGTTGCACGAGGTCGTAGGTCAGGAAGTTGCCCGACTGCGTGATCTCAAGGCCGGCGAGCCGCCAGTGGTGCGAGCCTTCGAGGGCGATGAAGGCGGGGGCCGAGTTGGGCGTGGCGACGCGCGCCATGCGCGCGGCGTCCGCCGGGCTGACGCGACGGCCCGCGGGCAGTTCAGCGAGGCGCGACGAGCGCACGGTGATGTAGGCGTCGCCCGTCTTCGCCGGGAGGACGAAGTTGCCGACGAAGGTCGCGCCGGCCGCGAGCACGACCTCGTCGCCGGGCAGCGCCCGGTCGAGCGCCGCCTGAAGGTCGCCGCCGGCCGGAACGTCGATGGTCGCGGCGCGGGCGGCCGCGTGCAGGCCCGAGACGACGAGCGCGCAGGCGGCGAGCCGCAGCAGGGGGAGGGCGGCGGAGCGGAGGCTTGAGAAAAGGCGGGAGCCGGCGAGGGCCACTCTCGGATGGGTCACGGCTGAACTCTCCTTCGGTAACCGGACGATCTCGGCGCGCCGGGGCGGCGTCGAGACTCCTGGCTTTGCGAACCCGCATCGCTGCGGGGGTGCCTTTATCGGTGGGCCGTGCTCGCGCGAAAGAGCCGCGGTTCACCTTGCTGTCAAAATCTTTACGGGGCCGGGGCGGGCGGGCCTCACAGACACGCGCCCCGCTGCGTCGGCGCGGAGCGGGGTTCGGGTGAGGGGTTTGACTGTCTGTTCATCGTTCAGAAAAGCGGGGAGGCGAGGGGTTGCAGTCGGAACCGGGCGGGGGCGTCTGCCGCGGAGGCCCGAAGGAGTCCGGGCGCGGCGGCGTCACGCGCCGGGACGCCTGCGCAATTTACGCCCGCGGAATTGCAAAAACGATGCCACCGGAGAAGCCCCGAAAACGGCGCGGCGGCGCCGCCGCCGCTGTCAACCGCGGTTGACAAAGGACGCGCCGCGGGCGGCCGCGCGCGCCGCCTAAGCGCAAGCCTTCGACGGGCTTAGAGGCGGTCGCGGGCGGTTGTCAACCGCGGGTTGCGGCTGTCGCCGCGCGGCGACAGCGGCCCGCCACCGCCGGCGCGCGGCTCGGCCCGGCTGAAGTTGGAGCAGATGGTTAAGTGGCGGCCCCGCCTTTGACGACGAGGAAGGAAGGCGTCTGCGGGTTCGAGTCGCGCAGCTCGCGGCGGACTTCGAGGCCGCGTCGCCGCAGCTCGCGGCCGAGCAGCCGCGCGGTCTGGAACGTCTCGCGGCTGGGCAGGCGCGTGCGCGGCTGCCGGCCCGTGAGTTGGTAGAGGAGGCCGGCGGCGAGCACGCGCGCGGCGTGGACGGCCGAGACGGGGTCGCCCCCGAAGAGGCCCCGCCGGAGCTTGTTCAGGTAGTAGCGCGCGTGGTGGATTTTGAGCAGGAGCGCGCCGCCCGGCCGGAGCACGCGCGCCAACTCCGACAGGCAGCGCGCGTTGTCCGTGTAAGGGAGCGCGAGGCGGCAGACGACCACGTCGAAGGAGGCGTCGGCGAAGGGCAGCGCCTCGGCGGCGGCGCGCGCGAAGGCGACGCGGGCGCCGGGCGCGTGCGCGGCGTAGAGCGCGCGGCCCGCGCGGCCGGCCTCGGGCGCGGCGTCCACGCCGACGCAGAGCGCGCCGAGTTCGGCGGCGAACGGCAGGAGTTCCTGCCCCGCCCCGCAACCCACGTCGAGCACGCGCCGCACTTCGAGGCCGCCGACGGCCGCCAGCGTCTCGCGGCGGCGCGCCTCGTCGCCCGCGAACAGCGCCCACTCGGCGCGCAGGTAGCTGTCGTATTCGGCCGTCATCCGCCGAGGTGCCACGCGAGGGCGGCCCGCCACTCGTCGAAGTCGCAGCCGGGGTCTTTGCCGTCGGCGGCGCGCCCCCTGAGCCTCGGGTCGGCGAGGCGGTAGTCGCCGCGCGCGGCGTCGGCGAAGAACTTCGGGTCGAGGGCGGGCGGGTAGAGGTTGCCGGGCGGGTACTTCGAGGGGTCGGCCCCGGCGAGGATGTTGCCGGCGAAGCGCCAGCGGCGGCAGAACTGTTCGAGCGCGGCCGTGCCCATCGCGCCGCCGCTCCCGAAGAGGCCGTAGTTGTTGTGGCGCAGCACGTTGTTCGTGAAGGCGAACGCCTCGTTCTCCTCGCCCTCGCCGGCCGACTCGAAGGCGACCACGGTCTTGCCGTGCAGCACCGTGTTGTGATCGACGGTGAGCGCGACGGCCCCGCGCAGCAGTTGGAGGAAGATGCCCTCGACGCCCACGAAGAGGTTGTTGCGGACGGCGACGCGCCGCAGGCCCGAGCCGGGCACGTCGTCGCGGGCGCGGATGTTGAGGGCTTGGGCGACGTTGCGGACGAGGTTGTTCTGGAAGGTCACGTCCTCGACCTGCGCCCACGCGCCCGAGTCGTTACCCACCGTCAGCACGACGGCGAAGCCCGACTGCGCGTGCGCCCAGTTGTTCTCGAAGACGTTGGCTTCGACGAGGACGCGGCGCGCGCTCTTCAGCTCGAAGAGGTTCTTGACCTGCCACGCCTCGCCGGCGTAGGCCGGGTCGCCCTGCTTCCAACTGAGCGGCTTCGAGACGAGGTTGCGGCGCACGGTGATGTCGGAGGGGACGAGGCCGCGGGCCGCCGAGACGGCCCCGCCGAAGAGGATGTTCTCGCCCGCGCCTTCGAGGTAGTTGTTCTCGATGAGAAACGGGCCGGGGCCGTTCCAGCCCGCGACGGCCTGCGAGTCCTGACCCGCGACCTTCGCGCCGGAGACGTGCGAGTTGATGATTTCGGTGTGGGCGCTGTTGAGGGCGACGCCGCGCTTGAGCGGGGCGCGCGCGTCGAAGGCGCGCACGAGGCAGCGGTCGATGCGGAAGTGGCGCGGGGCCTTCTCGGCCGAGTCCTGCGGCCCCTCGGTGTCGCCGTCGCCGAGTTGCACGAGGTCGTAGGTGAGACGGCCCGCGGCCTGCGTGATCTCCAGACCGAGCAGGCGCCAGTGGTGCGAGCCGGGGGGGGCGAGGATGGCGGGGCCCGAGTTCGGCGTCGCGACGCGGGCCATGCGCGCGGCGTCCGAAGGGCTGACGCGGCGGCCTTCGGGCAACTCGGCGAGGCGCGACGAGCGGACGGTGACGAAGGACGCGCCGGCTTTGACGGGCAGCGTGAAGTTGCCGACGAAGGTCGCGCCGGCTTCGAGGACGACTTCGTCGCCGGGGGCGGCCGCGTCGAGCGCGCGCTGCAAGTCGTCGCCCGCCCTCACCGTGATGGCCTTCGCGGCGCGCGGCGGCCTCGCCGCCTGACGCTGCGCCAGCGCGCACGTCAAGTACGCCAGCGGCAGCCCCGCGAAGACCGCCGCCGCAGCCAACACCTTCCTGCGCCCGAACCACTTCATAAGTCGAATCTAACAGAAGGAGTAGACAGTAGTCAGTAGTCAGTAGTCAGTAGTCAGTAGTGCTCCGCGTGAAGTCTGCTGACGCTGAAACGCGAACGACTTGATAGCGGCTGTCTTTCTACTGACTACTGTCTACTGTCTACTGTCTACTGTCTACTGTCTACTTCCCTCCCCCCTCCGCTCGTAAATCCTGAAGCCGTCGTTGCGGTAGACCTCGCGGTAGTCGTCGGCGAGCAGGGTCGTGATGTGTCGCTTGAGATCGGGCTGGCGGTCGAGGCTCTGGGCGTACGACTGCTCGTAGTCGGAGGTGATGACGATGAAGCGGGGCCGGCGGCCGCTCGACTGGCCGAGGCGGATGTCGTCGGTCAGCCCGTCGGCGAAGTCCAGCCCGAAGCCGAGAGACGAGCTGCCCGTGACCTCGACCGCCCCGCCGGAGTTCTCTTTGAGGAAGGCGACGGCCGGCTCGTAGAGTCTCTGGCGAGTCCGCTGCCTGACGCGCAGGAGCATCCCGCCGACCTCCAGCGCGAGGAAGGCCGCGAGGCACGCGACGAGGGCCGGGCGCCACGCGGGCCGCCCGCGCCACACGTCGCGCAGCATCAGGGCGAGCAGCGCCACGTAGACGGGGACGAGGTGCACGAGGTAGGGCGTCTCCTTCTGCCCGTCGATGAGCGCGAGGATGATGAAGTAGACCGCGCCGACGAGCAGCAGCGCGCGCAGGTTCCTGTCGGTGCGCACGCGGCGCGAGACGAGGGCCCACGCGACGGCCGCCGCGTAAGGCACGAGCAGCAGGGCCTTCAGGTAGATCGGCCCCGAGTGGCCCGCCGAGTTCGCCATCAGGCCGAAGGCGTGCGGGTAGCGCTTGACGAACTCGTTGGCGAAGCCGACCCACGGCGCCTTCAGGCCGGCGAGCCGGCCGCCGTCGCGCGAGTTCATCGCGAACTGCTCGACGAAGGCCGCCGGGTCTTCGAGGATGTAGAGGCCCCACGCGGCCGCGCCGCAGAGGTAGGGCAGCGCGGCGAGGCCGACGTGCGCGGGGCGCAGGCGGCGGCGGTCGAAGTAGAGCGTGAGCAGCACGAGGGCGGCGAGGTGCAGGATGCCGTTCGGGTGCGTCATCCCGCTCGCCACGACGAGGGCGTGGCCGGCGAGCACGGCCGCGCCGAGGTGGCGCTCGCGCAGCGCGAGGTACGCGGCGAGCCCCGCGAAGCCGAGCGCCGCGCACATCATGTCCATCCGCCCCAGCGAGCCGACCGCGACGAAGGTGTAATCCACGGCGAGCAGCCCCGCCGTCAAAAGCCCCGCCGCGCGGTCGCCCGAGAGACGCCTGACGATCACGAACCACGCCGCGAGCGCCACGAGGCCCCACACCACCGAGACCGAACGCAGTTGCACGATCCCGAAGCCGAAGAGCTTGTACCAGCCCGCCTGCCAGACGAGGTGGAGGGGCAGCACCCAGTAGGTGTGCTCGCGGATGCCGCGGAGCGCCGAGCCTTCCGTCTCCAGCACGGTCGTCCCCATGTGCCCCTTCGTCGCGAGGTTGAAGGCCGGGTTGGCGAAGAAGCCCTCGTCTATCTCCGGCATCTTCGTCGCGGCGCTCGCGAAGGCCAGCGCGAGGTAGAGCGCGACGGCCGCGCACACCGCCGCGACACGAAACCTCCGATCAGCGATGATGCGTTCGAGTCTCTCTCTCATCCTTCTCCCGTCACCTCGCCCAGCATGGTCTCGAAGGCGGCGGCGACCGCGGGGGCCGCGAGCGCGCGGCGCACGCCGGCGTCGCCCCACGGCGCGGCCTCGCCTTTACGCGCCCTGAGGAAGCCGACGAAGCTCTTCAACTCGGCGGCGACCGCGCCGTCGTCCGAGGGGTCTGCGACCCAGCCGCCGAGTCGCCGGACGAGCGAGGCGGCCGCGCCCCGCGGGCTGACGGCGAGGACGGGGCGCGCGGCCCCGACGTAGTCGATGAGCTTCGACGGCAGGAAGACGCTGACCTCGGCCGGCGCGTCGGCCACGAGCAGGCCGTCGGCCGAGGTCATCAGCCGCAGGCTTTCGAGGTACCTGACCGGCTCGCGCGAGACGACCAAACCCTCGGGCAGAAGGCCCAGCCCGGCCGCTTCGAGCTGCCCCTCGCCCTTCGACCCGATCAGCTCGAAGCGCACGCCGGCCAGAGCCCCCGGCTCGGAGTCGAGCAGGCGGCGCAGGCCGCGGAAGAGCGGCGCGGGCGTGCGCCGCCCGTAGAAGTCGCCGAGGTAGCGGATGACGATTGAGCGCGCGTCCCCGCCGTCGCGCGCGCCCCCGCCGCCGAAGGCTTCCGGCTCGTAGGCGTGCGGCAGCACGCGCGCCTTAGACCTGAACTCGGGCGGGTGCTCGGCCATCACCAGCTCGACCGTCTCGGCCGAGGTGAAGACGAGGAGGTCGGCCGCGCGCACGACGCGGGCTTCGAGCCGCCGGTTGAGCCGGCGGGTCAGCGGGTCGTAGCCGAGGAAGTGGTTGTCGGCCCACGGGTCGCTGAAGTGGGCCACCCACGGCACGCCGAGGCGGCGCTTGAGCGCGAGGCCGACCAAGTGGTCGCTCATCGGCGAGCCGAAGGTGGCGAGCACGCCCGGCGCGTACCGGGCCGCGCGCGCGAAGCGCTCGTAGGCGGCCAGCACCGCCGGCCGCCACGCGCGGTAGGGGTCGGGCAGCTTGTTGATGAGCGGCAGGTCGAAGCGGTAGCCGACGCGGCCCAGAAGGCTCCCGAGCGCGGAGCGCGCGAAGGGGACGCGCAGGCAATGTTCGAGCGGGGCCTCGGCCGCGGCGACGAGGGACGCGTCGCTGCGATCCTTCTCGGCGTAGTCGGCGCAGACGAGGGCGGTGCTGAGCGGCAGGTGCCTCAGCAGCCGCGCCACCTGCACGGCCCGCGGCGAGGCCATCGGCGGGTAAGAAAAGGAGACGGCCAGCAGGCGGCGCGGCGCGGCGGCGGCGCGGCGCGCGCGGTTCGGCTTCGCGTCTTCGGGGTGCGGCATCCGGCCTCGCGCCTCCGTCACCTCAGCCGGCCGCCGCCGGGGCGACGGGCGGCAGGACGTGGCGGCCGCCGCAGATGGCCGAGTACTTGTGGTAGGTCTGCGCCGCCTGTATCAGATAGCCGTAGTCGCGCAGGCCGGCGCGGTAGACCCATGTGGCGAGACTCAGGCGGTGGCGCTTGAGCAGTTCGTCGGGGAAGTCCGAGGCCTTCAGCATCACGGCGGCCTGCCCGAGCAGTTGGCGCTTGCGTGCCGCCAGCCGCGCCGCGAAGTCCCACTGCGTGCCGAGGTCGGGCGGGATCGGCAGGGGGCACGGCTCGTGCCCGGCGTAAGACTGCCACGGCACGCTCCTGACGACCGCGGGGAAGTGTTCGAGCCATTTCATGTAGAACTTGTGGCGCAGGCACAGCCCGACCGGCGCGCGGACGACCGAAGCGATGAAGTCGCCGTCGTAGAACGGCAGGTGAAACTCCAGCCGGTGCAGGTCTATGTCCTCGAAGTGGCGCGCGAGGTGGCGGCGCTGGTCGTTGTGCATGAGGAAGAGGTAGAGGGCGCGGCCCCCGTCCGCGCACCGCAGGTCTTCAAGCTCCTCGCGCACGCCCGCGCGCAGCACGCCGTCGAGCGCCCCGGAGACGGACGGGTGGAGAATCCGGCGCGGGACGGCGGCTTGGTGGATGTTGAGGAACTCTTCGACGGCCTCGCCCGCCCTGCCCTCGCGCAGCAGCGCGACGACCGGCTCGTAGACGTAGACGTGGCCGAGGCCGACGCTGCCGCCGTCGCCCGACCAGACGATGCGGCCGCGCGGCCCGCGCCCGCCTTCGAGCGGCGAGGCCGCGTAGGCGTCGGCCATCATCTGCGACCAGTGCGGGTCGTCCGGCCCCATCGGCACTTCCTCGTGCGCGGCCCCGACCTCGCGCGCGAACATCGCCCCGAAGATTTGATCCTGCGTGCCGGCCGGCGCGAAGTTGAAGGTGTGGAGCCGCACGCCGCGTTCGAAGAGCGCGGCCACGATGGCGCGCGAGTCGAGGCCGCCGCTGAGGAAGGCGACGGCCTCCCGGTCGCCGCGCAGGCGGCGCGCGACGGCCCGCGTGAAAGACTCGTAAGCGGCGCGCGTCAGCTCGGCCTCGGCCTGCCCGGAGGGCGCGATCTCGTCCCAGCGCCAGTAGCGGCGGGCCGACACCGCGTCGGCGTCGACGCTCAGAACCTCGCCGGCCCGGAGCAGCGAGACGCCCGCGTAAGGCGTGCGCGTGCCGAGCGGCAGGCCGATGCTCGCCATCTCGGTCACGCCCCGCAAGTCCATCTCCTTCGGCACGAGCGGCAGCGCTTCGAGGATGCGCAGGGCCGAGGCGAAGACGGCGAACTCCTCGTTGACCCAGTAGTAGAGCGGGCGCAGGGAGAGCTTGTCGGCGACGAGACTCAGGCGGCGCGCTCCGGGGTCGTAGTGCGCGGCGCAGAAAGTGCCGTCGGCCGCGCGCAGCGCGTCCCAGTCCCCCGCGGCCCACGCCTCGTGCAGCCGCGCGAGGTCTTCGGTGCGCGTGCGCCGGGGGTCGTCTCCTTCGCCCGAAGACAGAAGCGGCTCGCCGGCGAGGAGCGAGACGCGCCCCCGCTCGTCCTCGCGCGAGGCCGGCTCGCCGTAGGCCCCCACGTCGACCTTCAAAAGACAGCTCGCCGCGTCGCGGAACTCCTCAACCGCGTCCGAGGGGTGGCGCGTGATGGCGCGCCGCAGGTCGGCGCACGCCCCCTCGGGGACGGGCCGCCCTGCGCGCCGGCTGAGGATGCCTGCCAGAATCGTCATGTCAGAACTCGGCGCGGCGGCCCGCGCGGGCCGCGCCCTTCAAGCCCCCCTTCGGTTCAGGCCACCGACTCGCCCCGCCGCGTGAGCAGCGGGAGCAGACCCTTCACGTCTTGCAGCGCCGCGCGCCCCTTCGGCAGCGCGACGAAGATGAGCAGCGCGACGGCGGCCGCCAGCGCCCCGCAGACCGCGAGGCCGACGACGCCGTGCTCGACCCCCGCCAGCCGGCGGAACAGGTAGACCGCGCCCAGCACGCCCGCGGCCGCGCACGCGGAGGGCGCGATGGCTTTGTAGATGTCGCCGGCGCTGACCGGCCCCCTGCGCCCCACGTACCAGAAGAGCAGCGGCTTGTGGACGAGGACGCCGAAGGCCGAGTAGCTGGCCGCGACGCCGACGGCCCCCCACGGCAGGCCGACGGCGAACGAGAGGATCATGACGGCGGCGTGCGCGAAGCCCCACCGCAGCATGTCGCGCGTGCGCCCCTGCGAGATGAGCAGCCAGCCCATCGTGTTCGCCACCGGCTCGAAGAGCCCGGCGACGCCGAGCAGCGCGAAGATGGTGGCCGTCTCGCCCCACTGCGGCCCGAGGACGAGGCGCACGAGCCAGTCCGACGTGGCGATCATCAGCGCCACGCCCGGCATCGTCAGCATCGCCACCTTTTCCAGTATGCGCAGGTAGGCCGCCCGGTAGCGCTCGGGCGCGTCGGACAGGCGGCTCAGCGTCGGCAGGGCCACGCCGTCGAGCGGCACGGTCGTCTGGTCGAGCGGGAGCAGCAGCAGTTGGTAGGCGCGCGCGTAGAGGCCGAGCTGCGCCGCGCCCCAGACGCGGCCGATGAGCAGGTTGTCGAGGTTGCGCGCGAAGTAGTTGAGCACGCCGTAGCCGGTGATGTCGCCGCCGGAGGCGAGCATCGGGCGCACGCCCGCGTGGCGCACGGGCGGCCCCGGCCGCCAGCCGCACGCCGCCCACACCCCGGCCACGTAGAGCGTGCCGAAGACGAGCTGGTTCGCCACGAGCGCCCAGTAGCCCGCGCCGGCCCGCGCGGCGAAGACGGCCACGGCGATGCCCGAGAGCATCGCGCCGATCTCGATTGCGGCCAGCGCCTTGAAGCGCATCTGCCGCTTGAGCAGGGCCTCGTGCTGGACGCCGAGGCCGCTGACGGTGAAGCCGGCGGCGAAGGCCAGAGTGATCCAGACGAGCTGCGGCCGCCCGTAGAACCACGCCACGGCGGGCGCGAGCGCGGCCGTCGCGCAGGTGAGCGCGACGCTCACCGAGACGTTGACCCAGAAGAGCGTGCTGACCTGCTCGGCGTTGATCTCGGCGCGCTGGATGGTCGCCACCGACAGGCCCATGTGCTTGAAGAAGGCCACGAAGCCGGTCACGACGAGCACCATCCCGACGAGGCCGTAGTCCTCGGGCGTGAGCAGGCGCGCTAGCACCACGGTCGAACCCATCGTGATGAGGAAGCGCAGCGCCTGCGCGCCGACCATGACGGCCCCGCCGCGCGCGGCCCTCGCCCCGAGGTCGGCCTTCAGGTGGTCGGTGCGGAAGTGCTGTTCGGGTGTGGGGCGCAATGGCTTCGAGCGGGCGGAGAGAAGTTTTAAAAGGAATCCCCTGCGGTCGTCTGTGCGGCGGGCGGCCACGCACGCGGCCCGCGCCCTCCAATATAGCCTTTCGCCTCGGCCCGCCACAAGCGGCTTTTCCGCGCTACGCGCCGGCGCGGTAGCGCGGCAGAACTTTCCCCATCCCCCAGTGGAACGTCAGCGCGCTCAGGCCGAGGTCTTGGCTGTAGCGCTCGGAGACGAGGGGCCGCTCGGCCTTGCTCATCCCGAAGCGGCGCGCGACCGCGTCGAGCTTCCAGTTCGCCCGCAGGTTGAGCTGATAAAGAGCCCGCATCAGCGCGAACCGGCGCTCCTCGAAGCGGCCGCGGAAGAGGGGGACTGACGCGGCGAACTCGCGCAGGTCGGCGTAGGAGTCGGGGGTGAGGAAGCGGTCGAGCCGTTCGGTGTTCCAGAGCGGCTGCGTGACGGCCATCTTGTGCCGGCCGAAGAGGTGGCGGGCGACGCCGCGCTCTTCGAGCAGGCGGCGCGGGATGGGGCGGTCGTAGTCGCCGCCGATTGACCAGCGCGCCATCTCGGCCGAGTTCGAGACGGCGTTGATCGAGGGGTGGTTGATGTAGCCGACGGCCGGGAGCGGCAGGTGGGTGAAGCCGGCGCGCAGGCGGAACTCGCCGAAGGAGCTGCCGCCGGGGTAGAGCATCCGCAGCTCGCGGTTGACGCCGCGCGGGTTGCGGCCCCAGACGGCGTCGCCGAGGTAGCCGGTGAAGAAGAGCTTGCCCGCGAGGACGGGCCCGAGCGGCGCGAAGACGACCTCCTCGCCGCCCGCGCCGCAGGCGAGGAACTCGGCCTCGGGGAAGCCGGGGAGCTTCAGGTAGTCCTCGCGGTCGAACTCCGTGACGCTGAGGCCGAGCAGGTCGGCGATCTCGCGCCCGCTGTCGTCCTCGCTCTCGTAGCCGGGCCGGGCCTTGCCGAAGGTGACGGCCTCGCGGCAGCCGACCTCCCGCGCGAAGAGCGCGCAGGCCGGCGAGTCGTAGCCGGACGAGATGGTCGCCAGCGGCTCGAAGCCCCGGCGGCGCCCCGGCGCGTTGAGGTTGGCGTGCAGGCCCCGCGTCGTCTCGCCGAGGAAGTCGACGTAATCGTCGAAGCCCCTGAACTCGGGCGGCGTGTTCTTGGGCAGTTCCGCGACGCTCAGGTCGGAGGCGCGGACGCGGAAGTTGCAGTGGTTGAAGAGTCGGACGACGTTGCCGCCGCGCGTCCGGACGGAGCGCTTGTAGCGGCGCAGGCCCTTCATGTTCGACATCAGATCGAAGTGGTAGAACTTGTAGGCCGGGTCGCACGAGTCGCCGGCCCGCGCGAGCGCGAAGGCGAGCGAGTTGGAGACTATCAGCTCGTCGCGGAGGCGGACGGCGTGCAGTCGCTCCAGCATGTGGGTCGGCGTGACGAAGACGACGCCCTCGTCCGCGAGCAGGCCGCCCGAGCCGAGGCAGGCGGCCGCCGCGGCGGGGTCGCCCGCGTCGAAGTCGCCGGCCCAGCCGCCCTCGAAGAAGAAGCGCTCGCGGGCCTCGACCCACGGCCCGTGTTCGACGAAGACCTCGGCGCTGCCCCGCCCGACGCGCGCGCACCACGCGAGGCGCGGCAGCGTTTCCGTCTCTGTGTAAACGAATCTCATCCTGCTCCTGCGTAGCGGCGGGCGGCGTCGGCCCCCGGGCCGCTCACGCGGCCGGCTTGCGCGCCCACACCAGCTTGCGCTCGCCGAGGCCCTCGAAGCGCGGGCGCGCGCACCCGACCTCCCCCTCCCAGAAGCGTTCGTCGCGCAGCAGCTCGATGACGAGCGGCAGGTGGCCGTCCTGCGAGTAGACGTAGCCGCCGGGGCTGAGGAGCGGGTAGAGGTGTTTGAGGCAGGTGCGCGTGGACGCGACGAGGTCAACGTCGAGGTAGACGGCCGCGACCCGCTCCCCGAAGCCCGGCATCGTCTCGTCGAACCACCCTTTGACGAACTCGCAGACCTCGGGCGCGCCGTGCTCGCGCACGTTGCGGCGCACCTCTTCGAGCGTGCCCGCGTAGCGGCCCCGCGAGAAGTCGGGCGTCTCGCCGAGGATGGTCGTGCCGTGCGCCTCCTCGTTGTCGGGCAGACCCTCGAACGAGTCGAAGACGAAGAGGCGGCGGCCGGCGAGCCGCGCCGCGAGGCTGAACTTGGCCGTGCTCCCGCCCTTGCAGCAGCCGGCCTCGACGACGCAGCCCTCGACCCCCGCGGGCAGCCCGAGGACGGTCTCGATGAACGAGAGCATCTCCTCCTGCGTGTGCGCGCAGTCCACGGCCATCGTCGTCCGGCACAGAGACCTGACGAGCGCGAGCCTCCGCGCGAGCGAGGCGGCGGGCGTCGGCCTTGAGAGGAAGCGCGCGGCCGCGCGCAGGTCGGCCGGGCGGCGGAAGATGCCCTCCGGGTACCGGATCATCTGGAAGAGGAGGACGAGCGAGTCCGGGGCGCGCGACTTGACGGCGTTCCTGAGGGCGGCGGTGTTCAAGCTGGTCTCCTACAAGGCGCGCGTGCCTTCGGCGGCGGGCGTCGGCAAATCCGCGGCGGGTGCGCGCCCCCGCCGCGCGCCCGACCCGCCCCGCGGCTCGCGCATGATGGGGCGCAGGAGGTAATCGCGGTATTGGTTCGGCTCGCCGTCGCGGCCGTCCACGGCGGCCATCGCGATGTTGAAGGCTTCGCGCGCGCTGGCGAAATGGATGCGGTAGCGGTTCGACCGCGCCGACTCTTCGAGCGCCTCCGACCAGAAGCGGCGCGCGCCCTCGCCGATGCAGGCGCTCTGGTCGAAGGTGAAGAAGCCGTGGCAGTAGAGCTTGACGAAGACCCACTCGGGGCGGCCGCGCACCGAGACGCGGGCGCCGGCCCAGCGTTCGAGCCTGCGGAAGTCGGTCGGGTAGTTGGCGGCCAGCACGCCGTCGTCGAGCCGCGGCACGGGCAAGCCCCGCACGCGCCGCTCCCAGTTGAAGACGAGCGGGCCGGTGAAGACGGCCGGCAGCCGCGGCCGGCGGCCGACTTTCAGAGAAGGCCCGGAGCGGTGCGGCACGGGCTCGTCCAGCGGGCGGCCCGGCTCGTAGACGGCGTTGAGCCGCGGAACCTGCGGACGGAGCGGCGCGGCCGGCAAGGTGAAGTCGGCGTAACAGCCCGTCTCGGCCAGCACGCGCATCTCGTTATCGACGCCGCAGAAGCGGCCGCCGGCCGAGTTCGCCAGCGCGAGGTTGCCGTGGACGAAGGCGTACTTCGGCTGGCCCCCGTCGCCTTCCCTCGAAAGGCAGCCGTGTTCTTCGGCGAGCGTGTCGCGGAACTCGACGAGGGCGCGCCGCAGATTCGCCTCAGTGTCCGGCCGCTCGACGCCGTGGTGCAGGTGCACTTCGACCTCGCCGAAGCCCTCGGCCTGCAAGCCGGCGAGGGTTTCGAGGAGCGGGCGGTGGTACTGCTCGGCCGGGTAAAAGTTGGTGTGGCGGAAGGGCGTGCCGTCCACGTCGCGGACGGCCTCGCCGGTGGCGCGCGCCAGCTCGCACCAGCGGTCGAGCCGCCGCCGCTGCTCGTCCACGGGCAGCAGCCCGCCGCGCTCGCTCCACGAAGGCTCGAAGTGGTCGGCGACCATGACGATCAGGTGGAGCGGCCCCGCGCCCTCGCGCGCGCGCCGCGCCGCCTCGCCCGCGCGCCAGAAAGGGTAGCGCGCCAGCCACGGCAGCGACCACGAAAGCTTTTCGAGAAGTCCCGAATCCTGCTCGCCCATCAATCCACCCGCCCCGCCCCGGTCGCGCCCGCGCCGGACGACTTAGTTATCGGCCGTCGGTTATCAGCCAACCGGCTTTCGTCTTACTGACAACTGACGACTGAGAACTGATAACTGATTCTTCCCTCACCCGTACTTCAGATAATAGTAGACGAGTTTCGGGTACTCCAACGCGACCGCGCGCCAGCCCCTTGCCTGCCACCACCAACTGGCCGGCGTCGGCGTCTGCCCGCCCGGCTCGACCGGCTCGACGCCGACGCGGACGCCGCTGCCGCGGAAGGCCCGCCGCGCCGCCCACAGTGCGCGCCGCGAGTGGTAGGCCGAGGTCACGAAGAGGAGCGAACGCGCCCCGGCCCGCTCGGCGTAGGCGCGCGCGGCCAACGCCTCGTCGTACGTGCCCGCGACCGGCTGCGGCAAGACCTCGACGCCCTCGGCCGGGACGCCCGCGCGGATCAGCTCGCCGCGCGCGCGCTCGACGAAAAGGGGGTTCCGCCGCTCGGCCTCCGACCACGGCCCGCGCTGGCCGTCGTCGGTCAGCACGACGCGCGGGGCGCGCCCCTCGCGGTAGAGTTCGGCGGCCCGCCGCGTGCGCTCGACGTAGGCGGCCGAACCGCTCAAGACCACGAGCGCGTCGGCCCGCTCCAACCCCGCCCGCGCGACCAGCGCCCGCGCCGCCGCCCACGCCGCGACAGGCCACGCCGCCGCGAGCGCGACGGCCGCGACCAGCAAGCGCCGCCGCCTCGTCGAACCCGCGCGCCCTCCGTGCGTCTTCATGGCTCGCGCGCCACCTCCTCGTAGAGCGCGCGGACGGCCGCGAGGTTCTCTTCGCGCGGGCGGCCCTGCGGCGGGCGGCGGCCGCCGTTGCGCAAGGACTGCTCGGCCGCCTCGCCGAGCCGCGCGAGGTCTTGCGCGGGCACGAGGCGGACGCCTTCGGGGCGGGCCGCGCGGTCGGAGGCGACGACGGGCACGCCGAAGTGGACGGCCTCGCGCACCGAGATCGAGTCGCCGTCGTAGAGCGTGGTGCGCAGCATCAGGTCGCTGTCGGCGATGACGCGCAGGGTCACGGCCCGCTCCACGTCGCCGCACAGGAGGACGTGCTCGCCGTAGGGCGCGGCCGCGATGCGTCGCCGCAGCTCCGCTTCGAGGCTGCCCGAGCCGACCAGCACCAGCCCGGCTTCGGGGAAGCGCTCGCGCACGCGCCCGAGCGCTTCGATTTGCAGCGGCAGGTCGTACTCGGGTTCGAGCAGGCCGACGGAGACGAGCACGGGCTTGTGGCGCGCGAGGAAGGTGCGGAGCGGCTCGGGCGGTTCGACGGCGGGCGGCTCGGCCGGCAGCGCGTAAGGGCGTATGACGCGCACGCGCCCCGCGGGCACGCCGACCTGCCCGAACCACGCGCCGATCTCTTCGTTGACGGCGACGACGCGGTCGAAGCGTCGCATGGCGAGGCCGCGCAGGCTCGCGGGCCGGGCCACGCGCCCGGCGGGCGAGGACGGGTAGCCGCCCGAGTGGAACGTGAAGACCGACCTGCGCCGCGGCAGCGACGCGCACAGCAGGGCGAGGCCGACGAGCCGCGGCGTCAGGTTGCCGCCGACGTGCAGGTGCGCGATGTCGTAGCGCAGCGTCACGAGCAGCCGCGCCAGTTCCGCGGAGGTGCGCGGCCCGTAGACGCCCGCGCCGTCCGTCCTCCGCTCCCGGTTCATGTCGATGACCTCGCACGCGTCGCCCCGCGCCAGAAGGTACCGGCGCAGCGCCACGACGTGACCCTGCACGCCGCCGTGCGGCGTCGAGTACGGCCCGATTTGAAGAACCCGAAGGGGCATGGGGAAGGAGTAGACAGTAGACAGTAGTCAGTAGTCAGTAGAAAGACAGTCGCTCTCGAATCATTCGCGGGTCAGCGTCAACAGCCACGGCGCGGAGCGCCTACTGACTACTGTCTACTGTCTACTGTCTACTGTCTACTTGTCTCCATTTAGCACCGCGTCCAGATCGATCTCGCGCGGGGCGCGGGCGCGGGCGGATTCGAGGAGGCGCAGGCAGGCGAGGGTGGCGCGCGCGCCGTCGCGCACGGTGACCTCCGGCTCGCCGCCGTCCATCAGGCCGCGCATGAAGGCCGAGAGCTGCGCGGCGTAGCCCTTCTCGGCGAAGAGGCGCGTGCGCGTGCGCGGCCCCGCCGCCTTGACCGTCAGCCGCTTGAAGTCTTCCGACGAGACGCCGACGCCCGGCGCGAAGACCTCGACGCGCTCGCCGCCCGAGGTCTTGCTGCCGACCGTGCAGTAAGTCAGGCTGCCGACCGAGCCGTCGGCGAAGCGGAAGGTGGCCGCGACGTTGTTCTGCCCGATGGGCTCCTCGCGGTCGAGCGGCAGGCAGTAGGCCGAGACCTCGACGGGCTCGGATTCGAGCAGCCAGTACATCAGGTCTGTGAAGTGGACGCCCTCGCCGACGAGCGCGCCGCCGAAGGCCGGGTCGGCCGCCCAGAACGTCCCCGTCAGGCCCGGCGAGTTCATCCGGACGTTGACGACCGCCGGCCCCGTCCTCCGCTTGAGCGCCCGCTTCATCTCCGCGTAGAAGGGCGCGAAGCGGCGGTTGAAGCCGACGGTGAGCTGCATGCCCGTCTCCTCGACATCGCGGTAAAGCGTCCGGCACTCCTCCTCGGTCAGGGCCATCGGCTTCTCGATGAAGACGTGCTTGCCGGCGCGCAGCGCCGCGTGGGCCTGCGCGAAGTGGTGCTCGTGGCGCGTGGCGATGATGACAACGTCCGTCTCCCCGTCTCGCAGCAGCTCGTCGTAGTCCGTGCAGGCGTAGTCGGCGCCGAAGCGCTCGGCGTAGGTCTTGCCGCGCGCGCCGCTCGCCGAGTGAACCGCGCGCAGCGCGACGCCCGGAATCTTCTTCAGGTTCGGCAGGTGCTCCCAGCGCGCGAGGTTGCCCGCGCCGACGAGCGCGACGCGCAGGCGCGCCGACTTCCCCGCCCCCGCGCCGGTCTGTATCTTCCGCCGCGGCTCGAAGGCGGGCGGCGCGACCCGCCCCGCGTCGGCCGCCGCGTCGGCCGCCGGGTAGCGCAGCACGACGGCGAGGCTGTTCGCGGCCGGGTTCATAATCGTCCGGTAGGCCGCGGCCGCCTCTTCGAGCGCGAAGCGGTGCGTGATGAGCTGTTCGAGCTGGAGGCGCCCGCGCGAGGCGAGGCGCAGGAACTCCTCCATGTTGCGGTTCTCCGTCCAGCGGACGTAAGGCAGAGGGTAATCCTGCCCGCGCTTCTCGTAGTTCGGGTCGTAGCTGCCCGGCCCGTAGGCGCGCGACATGAGCAGTTGCAGCTCCTTGACGTACATCTCGTCGCGCGAGAGTTCGAGGGGCACCGCGCCGACGATGACGAGCCGGCCGCGGTCGCGGCACAGCTTGACGGCCTGCTGCGCGGGCGCGGGCGACTTCGACGCGGCGGCGACGATGACCACGTCGGCCCCGCGGCCGCCCGTCAGCGCCGCGACCTCCGCGGGCGCGCCGGCCCCGCCCACGAGCGCGAAGTCGGCGCCCGCGGCGCGCGCCAGCTCGACCCGCTCCGGCTTCACGTCGAGCGCCACGACCACGCCGCCCTGCGCGCCCGCGAGCTGCGCGACCAACTGCCCGACCAGCCCCAGCCCCATCACGACGACCGTCTCGCCGACGCCGATCTGCGCGATCCTCACCGAGTTCATCGCGATGCTGCCGAGCGTCGTGAAGCACGCGTGCTCGAACGGCACGTTGTCGGGAACCTTGACGACGAGGTTGCGCCCCGCCAGCACCGTCTCGCCGTGCCCCGTGCCCTCGCCGCCGTAGGCGACGCGGTCGCCCACTTCGAGGTCGGTCACGGTCGGGTGCTTGTCCGCGACCAGCCCCGCGCCCGAGTAGCCGAGCGCCGCGTACTCCTCGAACTTCGCGCGCACCTCGGCCAGCGTCTTCAGGGGGCCGGCGACCTTCATCACGTCCCACACCTTTCGCAGGTGCGAAGGGTTCTCGGCCACCTCCTTGAGCACGCCCTCGGTGTGGAGGTCGGCCGTCTCCGTGCCGCTGCTGATGAGCGAGTAGAAGGGGCGCACGAGGACGTGGTGCGGCGCGGCCACCGGGTCGGCCACCTCTTCCACCACGATGTCTTTCAAACCTTTGCGAAGGACTTGTTTCATGGGATTCAAGTAGTCAGTAGTCAGTAGTCAGTAGTCAGTAGAAAGACGGCCGCTCTCGAATCTTCCGGCTGTCAGCGTCAGTTATCGCAGTGCGGAGCCTACTGACTACTGACTACCGTCTACTGTCTACTGCTTTCTCATCCCCGCGAGGTGTTCGCGGATTTCGTCGAGGCGGGCCTCCCAGCTCTCGCCGCGGACGGCCTCGCTGCGGGCGCGCGACGGGCCGGGGTCGCGGAGCGCGGCCTCGATTTCGCGGACGGTCGCGTCGCGGCCCTCGGCGATGCGGCAGAGGCCGAGCACCTCGACCTCCGGGATCGGCGTCGAGACGACCGGCAGCCCGGCCGCGAGGTACTCGCGCACCTTGAGCGGGTTGGCGTTGAGCGTCAGCTCGTTCAGGCGGAACGGCATCAGCGCCACGTCGAAGCCCTTGCAGTAGGCCGGCAAGTCCGCGTAAGGCTTGCGGCCCAAGAGGCGCACGTTCGGCAGACTTTCGAGCGCCGTCACGTCCGTCGTCACCTTGCCCAAGACGACGAGCGAGCCCTGACTGAAGCGCTTCGCCACCTCGGCCATCAGGTCAACGTCCACCCAGTCGGCCACCAGCCCGAAGAAGCCTATGACGGGGCGCGGCAGGGAGGCGATCTCCTCCGGCACTTTCGTCTCCGCGTCGAGCGCGCGGCTGAAGTGCGTGAAGTCCACGCCGTGGCGGACGAGGTGCGTGCGCGGGTTGTGCCGGCTCTTGGACTGCACGAGCAGCTCGGCCGAGGCGAACACGATGTCGGCGCGGCGCAGCAGAATCTCCTCCAGCTCCAGAATCGGCGCGGCCTGTATGTCCGAGAAGGCCGCGTACTCGTCCACGCAGTGGTAGACGACCAGCTCCTCGCCGAGGCGGCCGGCGACGAGCGCGGCCGGCGGCAGGAAGACGTAGTTGATGGCCCGCCGGAAGCCGAGCCGCCGCATCGCGCGCCGCACCTGAAGCCGGAGCGCGAGCTGGTTGAAGGCTTTCATGAACGGCAGGCCGTAGGCCGGAACCGTCAGCGGGTTGAGGACGAAGATGTTCGGCTCGACCTCCCTGAGCGGCGTGGCGACGGCCTTGAGCTTCGAGAGCGAGCGGCGCAGGTCGGCGGCCGAGGCCGAGGGCGCGCGCATGCCGATGGAGTTGACCCACAGCACGCGGTTGTCGCGCGCCAGCGCCCTCATCAGGTGCGTCTTCGAGAGCGGGTCGCCCGTCCAGTCCTGCGCGAAGCAGATGATGTCGCGCCCGCGCAGCTCGCGCGCGGCCCCGGCGGCGGCGGCCGCCGCCTCGCCCGCCCGCGCCGCCCCGACGCCGCTTTCGTCTAAACTCGTCACGCCGTAACTCAAACCCCTTCACCCCCTCCCGATGAGAGCCTTGCGCGCGCGCAGGTAGAACTCGCCGCCCACGGCCTTCGTCGCCTTCTTCGCGTTCCACAGGACGGCCTGCCGCAGCCGCGGCCCCCGGCGACCCGAGGCGATGGCGGCGGCCGCGCGCGGCGTCGTCCAACGCTGCACCGCGTAGCGCCCGACGACCAGACAGCCGCCGACGCGTTGCAGCGCGGCCGTCGGCTCGGACGTGAACAGGTGCTTGATGCCGGCCGCGTCGGCCGCCTCGGCCACGCGCCGCGAGTAGTAGCCGCCGGGCACGGACGCGACCGTCACCGCGCGCCCGACGATGTCGGACAAAAACGCCACGCTCGTCTCCCACTCGCCGAGCGTCTCTTCGTAGCTGCAACGCGCCATGCGCGCGGGGTGCGTCGCCGAGTGGCTGCCGACGACGTGGCCGCGCCGGTCGAGTTCGGCGATCTGCTCGCGCGTGAGGAAGCCGGGCGTGCCGACGCGGCCCGTGGTGACGAAGAAGTGGCCGCGCCAGCCGCGGCGCTCAAGCGCGCCGGCCGCGTGCGTGTAGGCGCTGACGCCGCCGTCGTCGAAGGTGATGAGCAGGGGGCGGCCCGCGCCCGACCCGTCGCCCAGCTCCGCGACGGTCGAGGGGCGCGCCGCGCCCGACCCGGCGATGGCCGCGAGGTGCGCCTCGAACTCCGCGCGCCCGAGCTTGTAGAGCGCGGCGTCGGCGCCCGCGAAGCCGCTCGCGTCGTAGGCGTCGCCGTCAACGATGTCGTGGTACATGAGGGCGATGGCTGGCATGTTCGTCGTTGGCGCGCGCCTCCGTCGAAGGCGCGCGCGGCGTCGGGGGCTTGAGCCTTCCCGGCCTCAGGCCCCGGCCCCGGTCTCCTGCCTCCTCCCCGCGGCCCTGTCCCGGCGGGCCGCGCGCTTCCACCCGAGGTAGCTCGTCAGCCACGGCTGGCCCCACGCGGCCGACGGCCGGCCGTGCGCGTCGAGCGGCGCGGCGCCGCCCGCGCAGATGTCCCGGAGGCGCGCCGCGAGCTCGGGCAGGTTGTCGAAGACGACGCGGTGCTGGATGCGCACGTGCGACTCGGCGACCTCGTCGAAAGGGTAACTGTAGTAGCCGTAGACGGGGCCGGTGTCCACGCCCTTATCGATGCGGAGCAGGGTCATGCCGACGCGGCCGAGGTCGCGGCGGGCGAGCGCCCAGAAGCATCCATGCGAGTTGCGGTACTCGGGCGCGACGCCGGGGTGCATGACGAAGGTTCCGCAGCGCGGGATCGAGAAGACGTGCTCCCTGATGAGCGTCTTGCAGCGCGCGAGCACGAGGTCGGGCGCGAGCCGGCGGACGAACTCCTCGGCCTCCGGCGAGTTCGGGCTGTGCGTCTCGAGCGCGGGCACGTCGGGCAGCAGCGGGTATTCGGCGCGCAGCTCTTCCATCCGCCGCTCTTCCCAGCGGCGGTCTTCGGCGGCGACGAGCAGCCTGTAGTAGAGGCGGAAGGCGAGCACGTCGAGGAAGCGCGCGAGGCCGGCGCGCTTGAGCTGACTCCTGACGCGCTGGCGCGTGCGGCCCGCGCGCTCGCGCAGGACGACGACGCCGGCGACCTCCGAGAACGAGGCCAGCCAGCGCAGCATGCCCTCGTGGTCGAGCGTCGCGCCGTGGTGGCAGATGAGCAGGGTCTTCATGCTTGCAGGGAGGGCGGGCCCCTTCAGGAGACGGCGGCGGCGGCTTCGAGCGGGGCCGGCTCGGGCAGCGGAGCGGCCTGTTCGCCGTCCACGAACTGCCGCAGCCAGATTTCGAAGTTGACGAGCGACCACAAACGCGACGAGTGGTCGCGCACGCCGCTCTGGTGCTCGGCCGCGAGCCCGGCGACGTATTCGGCGTCGAAGATGGCGCGCGAGCGCGCCCGCGGGCCGAGCACGTACTCGTCGATCACGTCGCGGTGCTGGCCGCGGAACCACCGGCCGACGGGGACGGGGAAGCCCATCTTCGGCCGCTTCAGGATCGCCTCGGGCAGCACGCCCGCCATCGCGCGGCGCAGGACGTACTTCGTCGTCCACCCGCGCAGCTTCAGGCGCTCGGGCAGCCGCGCCGTGAACTCCACCAGCTTGTGGTCGAGGAACGGCACGCGGCTCTCGATCGAAGCCGCCATGCTCATCTGATCCTGCTTCATCAGGAGCTCGTGCAGGTAGGTCTTCGTGTCGGCGTAGAGCAGCCGGTTAAGCAGGCTGTCGGCGTCGGTCTCTTCGACTAGGCGGCGCACGCCCGCGTAAGGGTCTGCCGAGCCGGCGCGCTCGACCGCCTCGGGCGTGAGCAGGCGGCGCTGCATGCGGCGCGGGAAGACGGCGAAGTTGTCGAAGTAGAGACTTTCGAGGTCGGCCGGCAGGCACAAAAAGGTGCGCTCAAGTTTCTGCCGCACGCGGGAGCCGGCGGGCAGCGACGAGACGGCCGAGGCGACGGCGCGGCGCGCGGCCGCGGGCGCCAGCGACTGGTAACGGCCGCCGAGGCCGAGGTTGTAGACCGTCTTGCGGTAGCGCTCGTAGCCGGCCAGAAGCTCGTCGCTCCCCTCGCCCGTCAGGACGACCTTGACGTGCCGCTGCGCGAGCCGCGAGACGAAGTAGAGCGGGACGCTGGCGAGGTGGGCCAGCGGCTCGTCCTCGTGCCACACGAGGCGCGGGAGCGCGGCGAAGAACTCCCCCGGCGTGACGACGACTTCGTGGTGGTCGGTGCCGAAGCGCCGCGCGACGAGGCGCGCGTACTCGAGCTCGTTCGCCCCGCGCTCGTCGAAGGCGACCGAGAAGGTCTTGATGGGCTCGTCAACCAGCCGGCTCATCTCGGCCGCGATGGCCGAAGAGTCGATGCCGCCCGAGAGGAACATCCCCAGCGGCACGTCGGCCATCAGCCGCAGGCGCACGGACGTGCGGAACAGCTCCGCCCACTCCTCGATTAAGTCCCGCTCGCTGCGGCGGCCGCCGTTCTCCCCGCCGCCGCCGAAGGTCACGTCCCAATATTTGCGGACGCGCAACTCGCCGTCGCGCCACGAAAGCGTGTGGCCGGGGAGGAGGCGGCGGACGCCGCGGAACAAGGTCTCTTCGCCGGAGGGCGCGTGGTTGGCGAGGTAGTCGGGCAGCGCCGCGTAGTTGACCTCGGGCGCGACGGCGCGCGCCTCCAGAATGGCCTTGATCTCGGAGGCGAAGTAGAGCGAGCCGTCCGCGGTGTGCGCGTAGTAGAGCGGCTTGACGCCGAGGCGGTCGCGGGCGATGAACAGCTCGCGCTCGCGCGCGTCCCAGATGGCGAAGGCGAACATGCCGCGCAGGTCTTCGACGCAGCGCGCGCCCTTCTCCTCGTAGAGGTGGAGGATGGTCTCGGTGTCGCAGTGGGAGCGGTAGGTGTGGCCGCGCGCTTCGAGGCCGGCGCGGTAGTCGGAGTGGTTGTAGACCTCGCCGTTGTAGACGAGTTGGAGGCGGCCGTCCTCGTTCGTCATCGGCTGGCGGCCCGAGGCCACGTCCACGATGCTCAGGCGGCGGTGGCCGAGGCCGACCGCGCCGTCCACGAAGATGCCGCACTCGTCCGGCCCGCGGTGCGTGAGCACGTCGCGCATGCGTTCGAGCGCGGCCGGCTCGACTCTCCGGCCCGACCTGCTCGACAGCGCTATCCCGTTAATGCCGCACATAATCTCAGAGCCCGCGGCGTCGCCGGGGCCGCGCGGTCGCGCCCCCCGCGGCCGCGCCGCTCCCCTCCTTTGACAGCTTATCACGGAGGCCGAACGCCTCACCATCAATTACCGAATCCGGTGCGACGCCCGCGCCGCCCTCGGCCTCGGCCTCGAACTTGACCTCGCCGCCGGAGACGCGCGCCGCCGCGTAGGCGAGTGGCCGCGGCGAACTCAAGACCTCGCTCGCGCCGTAGGCGAAGCGGCGGCCGCCGCCGACGAGGACGAACTCCGACAACTCGCCGCCGGGCGCGACGCGCGCCCACGTCCACGCGAAGTCGGTCACGAAACGCTGCTCCGAGACGAGGCGGCCCGCGCGGCCGAGGATGAGGAAGTCGCGGTGGTCTGCGCCGGCGACTTCGAGGAAGTGCGCGGCCGCGCCGGGCATCAGGGCGAGGACGCGCGCAGCCGGTTGGCCCGCCGCGCGCGGCAGGCAGAGCGTGACGAAATCCTGCGGCCCCTCGCCCTCGGCCTCGTAGACGCCGACGGCCGCCCGCGCCCGCGCGCCGTAGCAGGGCGAGACCCAGCCGTCCGCGAGACGCCAGCGCCCGTGGCCGCCGTGGGCGTGCAGCTCGAGGCCGGGGCGCGCGTCGTCGGCGACGCTGACGAAGGCCGACCTGCCCTCGCCCGCGAGCCGCGGCGCGGCCCCGGGGGCGAAGTGAAAGTTCAGCCCGAAGCGGTGGCGGCCGCGGGCCTCCGCCTCGTCGCGGACGACGAGGTAGTCGCCCTTGAGGAAGAGGACGGAGCGGCGGTGCGTGACCGGGTCGGGCAAGCGCCGGTAGCCGTCGTGCTCGCCCTCGAAGAAGTCGAAGCGCGCGCGGGCGTGCCACGCGCGGGCCTCGCAGCGCGCGGCCGTCGCCCAACTGAAGGGGCCGGCCGGGACGGACGAGGACTCGCCGTCGACCGCGAGCGTGTTGTGCGAGGCCGAGTGGCGGAAGTAGTCGCGCATCTCGGGCGAGCCGGTGTAGCTGTAGGTGCCGGGGTCTACGAGGAGGGTGCGGCCGCGCGCGGCGAGCGCGAAGGAGAGCGCGTCGGCGTGCGCGTGCCCGCCGTTGTCGAAGCCGTGCGGGCCGCAGTCGAGCAGCAGGTAGTTCGAGTCCTCGGCCCAGCCGTCGCGCATCACGTAGTAGCCGCCTGCGGGGAAGGCGCGCGACTGCTCGGCGGGCGCGAGCGCGTCGAGCGCGTCGTAAGCCTTGAGACCTTCGGGGCCGGCGAGCCACAAGCTCTCTTCGGTGGCGGGGCCGGCGACGTGCTTGTAGTCGGCGCGGGCGAAGAGGGCGGCGGCCGTGGCGAGCGTCGCGCGGAAGTCGGCGGCCGGGCGGTCGTCGAGCGGGGCGAGGCGGCCGCCGTCGTCGTCGCCGTAAAAGGGCGTCGTGCCGTCGGGCGCGGTCAGGTGCATGAGGTGGTCGCAGAGCGCCGCCAGCCGCCCGTCAACCGCGCCGCCCAAGTCCTCGCCGGCCGCGCGCGCGAGCAGGCGGAAGTGCGCGTAGAAGTCGGCCGTGTAGCGCTGGTAATAACTGGTCTGCTCGAAGTAGACGCCGTCGGGCGCGACCTGCCGCGCGAGCTGTTCGACGAGGACGCGGCGGCCCTTCTCGCGCCAGCGCGCGGCGCGGCGCAGCTCCGGCAGGCACGTGCCGAGGTAGAAGAGGCCGAGCGCCTCGCCCGTCAGGTGCGTGTTCGGGCTGAAGTAGGTCGAGAGGTAAGTCTCAAGGTGGCGGCCGTGCAGGTAGAGGTACTTCAGGGCGCGCGCGTAGAGTTCGGGCGTGAGGTGCGGCGAGCGCTTGAAGAAGTGGAGCGCCCACAGCCACGAGATCGCGCGGAAGGCCACTTCGAGGCTGCTCATCCAGTTGACGCCGAGCTTGGGCGGGTGCGCCATCCACGACGCGAGGTGCGCGGCGAAGGCGCGCGCGTGCGCCTCGTCGCCCGTGCGCCAGTAGGCGCGGCCGAGCCCGTAGAAGTGCTGGTGGCGGTTCAGCTCCCAGATGATCTTCTTGTCGCCGGTCAGCCCGGCGTCCAGCTCGCCGATGCGGCTCCAGTGCTTCATCGGCGCGCGCTTGCCGGCGACCGGCTCAAGGTTCCAGTCCACGGGGTCGCCGAACGAGAGGCCGCGCAGGCCGAGGAGGTCGAAGCGGCCCGCGGCGGCGCGCGCGGCGCGTTCGAGCAGGGCGGAGGCGGCTGCGTCGGCGAAGCGGCGGCGAAGTTCTTCGCGCGTCGCTTCGGGGTCGTCGAAGGCGGAGAAGAACGGGCGCGGGGCGCGTCGGAAGTGTTCGAGCAGGCCGGCGGCGTCGGCCGCCCCCGGCCCGCGCGGCTCGGGGAGCACGAGGCGGGCCAGCGCGGCGTCGCCGGGCAGGCGCGCGCCGAGGCCCAGCCGCTCGGCGCGCGCGGCCAGCGCCTGCGCCCCGCGCACCCGCAACTCGTCGAGGCTCCGGCCCTTCAGCTTGCGTAATGTTTCCAGCGCCCTCTTCATCCTCAACTCTCAACGGCGTGAACGGCACCGCGGGCGGCTCGATCGGCGTTAACGCCGGCCCGCCCGCTAACGCTCGCGGGACTGTCCCAACTCCAACCCGGCCGCCCGCGGCTCGGCCCTCGCGGCTCGGCTCAGGAGGCGTTCGTAGAGCGCCTCGGTGCGCGCGAGCTGCGCGGCGCAGGAGAACTCGGCGGCGACGCGCGCGCGGCCGCGCTCGCCCATCTCGCGCGCCCGCGCCGGGTCGCGCAGAAGTTCTACGACGCGCGACGCGAGCGCCGCGTCGTCGCCGGCCGCGACGAGGTGCCCGGTCTCGCCCTCGACGACGGCCTCGCGCGCGCCGCCCACGTCGGTCGCCACCACCGGCCGCGCCGCCGCCATGTATTCGAGGATCGAGTTGGAGAAGCCCTCGGCCACGGAGCTGAGCACGCACACGTCCGAGAGGGCGAGGAGCGAGGCGACCTCCTCGCAGCGCCCCGTGAAGAACACTTCGCGGCCGATGCCGAGGCCGTCGGCCAGCCCGCGCGTCGCCGCGGTCAGCTCGCCCTCGCCGGCGAGGACGAAGGCGGCGTCGGGCACGGCCTCGCGCACGCGGCGCGCGGCGCGCAGAAACGTCGGGTGGTCTTTGACGGGGTGGCGCAGGTTGGCGACGAGCGTCACGAAACGCCGCCCCCCGGGGAGGCCGAAGCGCGCGAGCGCGTCGGCGCGCCGGAAGCCCTCGGGCGCGGCGGCGCGCGCCGCGTCGAGCCCGTTGTAGACGGTGACGATCTTCCCCCCGGGGACGCCCTCGGCGACGAGCTGCCGCCTGACGGCCTCGGCGTTGGCGACGACGGCGTGCGCCAGCCGGTAGGCCGCGCGCTCGGCCGCCCTCTGCGCGCCGCTCCGCATCCCGCCCGTCTCGCGCTTCGAGGCGACGCGCGCCCCGACGCCGGCCAGCGCCGCGCCCGCCATCCCGAAGACGTTCGTGTAGAAGTCGTGCGTCTGCACGAGGGCGACGCGCTCGGCGCGCAGGAAGGCGACGAACCGGCGGAGTTGCCGCGCGGCGTTCAGGTCGTAAAACGAGGTCAGGGGGTAGGCCGGGATTTCGCCGAGGCCCAGCCGCTCGACCTCTTCGCGCAGCACGCCCTCCGGGCTGAGGCAGGCGACGCGGACGCGGTAGCGCCCCGAGCCGTGGAGCAGCCGCGCGAGTTGCGCGGCCTGACGCTCCGAGCCGCCCTGATGGAAGCTGCCGACGAGTTGGAGGACGCTGCGGGGCATGGGGAAGCAGTAGTCAGTAGTCAGTAGTCAGTAGGAAAACCTTCGTAATGAATGGTCAGGATGTTAGCGTCAGCGGCCGCGGCGCAGAGCCTACTGGCTACTGGCTACTGTCTACTGACTACTCTTTCATATTCCCGCCGCGACGAGCGGGGCGGTTTCGGTTCTCGCGCCGGCCGGCTCGTCGGCGTAGGCGCGGTGCCAGAGTTCGAGGATGAAGAGCGACCAGACGGCGTGCGAGTGGTCGCGCCGCCCGCGCTCGTGCTCCGCGAGCAGCACGTCCACGTAGGCGGGCTCGACGAGGCCGCGCTGCCGCGTGCGCGCGTCGGCGAAGGTGTCGCGGATGCGCTCGCGCAGCTCGCGGTTGATCCACTCGACGATGGGCACGCCGAAGCCCTGCTTCGGGCGGTCGAGGATTTCGTCGGGCACGAGGCCGCGCACGGCCCGGCGGAAGACGTACTTCGACTCGCCGCCGCGCATCTTCAGGGAGGCCGGCAGCCCGGCGGCGAACTCGATCAGGCGGTGGTCGAGCAGGGGCACGCGCGCTTCGAGCGAGACGGCCATGCTCATGCGGTCGACCTTCGTCAGGATGTCGCCCGGCAGGTAGGTCTTGCTGTCGAGGTAGAGCAGGGCGTCGAGGTGTTCGCCGCCCGCGGCGCGCGCCGCGAGCCTGCGGAAGCGCGCGGCCGGGGAGTCCGCGCCTTCGAGCGCGCGGCGGAAGTCGGCCGCGTAGAGCGAGGCCTTGCGGAGGTCGTTGAAGACCGAGACGTTGTCCACGTAGCGGTCTACGGGGTCGAGCGCGACGTTGTGGAGGAAGTTGCGGCCGCGCGCGCCGTGCGGGAGGCGGCGGCTCAGGGGGCGCATCAGGCCGTGGCGCACCGAGCGCGGCAGGCGCGCGAAGCCGCGGCGGCCCTCCTCGACGGCGTAGCGCGTGTAGCCCGCGAACAGCTCGTCGCCGCCGTCGCCCGAGAGCACGACCTTGACGTGCCCGCGCGCCAGCTTCGACACCAGATAGGTCGGGATGGCGGACGAGTCGGCGAAAGGCTCGTCGAAGTGGCGGACGAGTTCGTCCACGAGCCCGCAGACCTCGGGCGTGACGATCAGCTCGCGGTGGTCGGTCTGAAAGTGGCGGGCGGCGAGGCGCGCGTACTTCAACTCGTCGAAGCTGTCCTCGCGGAAGCCGATGGAGAAAGTCTTGACGGGGGCGTTCGTGGCGCGGCTCATCAGGCCGACGACCGTGCTCGAATCCACGCCGCCCGAGAGGAACGCGCCGAGCGGCACGTCCGCGACCAGCATCGAGCGCACCGCCTCGTCGAGCCGCGCGCGCAGTTCCTCGACGCACTCATCCTCGCCGCGCGTCGCGCCGGCGCCGCGCGAGGGTGGCGCGGGGAAGTCCCAGTAGGCGTCGGCCCTGTGGCGGCCGCCCTCGAAGACGACGCGGCAGCCGGCCTCCAGCTTGAAGATGTCACGGAAGACGCTCTGCGGCTCGGGCACGTAGCCGAAGGTGAGGTAGGAGTCGAGCGCGGCCGGGTCGACCTCGCGCGCGACCCCGGGGTGTTCGAGCAGGCACTTCAGCTCGGAGCCGAAGACGAAGGCGCCGCCGGGGGTCTGCGTGTAGTAGAGCGGTTTCTCGCCGGCGCGGTCGCGGGCGGCGAAGAGCCTTTCGGTGCGCGCGTCCCAGACGGCGAAGGCGAACATGCCGCGCAGGCGCTCGACGCAGGCGTCGCCGAACTCCTCGTAGGCGTGGGCGATGGTCTCGGTGTCGGAGCGCGTGCGGAACTTGTGGCCGCGCGCTTCGAGGTCGCGCTGCAACTCGCGGTAGTTGTAAATCTCGCCGTTGAAGACGAGGCGGACGCGCGGGTCGCAGCCCGACATCGGCTGGTGCCCGCCGGCGAGGTCGATGATCGAGAGCCGGCGCATGCCGACGGCGGCGCGGCCGACGACTTCCGCCCCCTGATCGTCCGGGCCGCGGTGCGCGATGCGGCGGCACATCCGGTCGATGAGCGCCGCCCGCCCCGGCGCGAACTCCGCGCCCGCCGCCTCCGCCTCCACGAATCCCGCGATGCCACACATAAAAGATTTTCGAGCCGTGATTGAGAGTCGTCGGCCGCCAGCCGTGTCTTCACCGGCGGCCGACGACCGAGTCTAAAATTCCTTCGCCGCCTCGCGGATCGGCTCCCAGCGGGCGTAGCGTTCGCCGCGCGCGAACTTGTAGAAGGCGACGAGCGCGGCCGCGTTCGCCAGCACGAAGTAGAGCGGGAGCGCCAGCGGGCGCGCGCGCAGGCCCGCGCGTTCGAGCAGCCAGCCTGCCGCGGCCGCCGCGTAGAAGATGGCTTGGCCGGCGGCGGCCGCCGCGTAGAGGCGCGACAGCGGCGCCAGCGCGAGCGACGAGCCGAGGCACGCCAGCAGGAAGAAGGGCACGAGGTAGCGCATCACCTTGTGCGAGATGAGCTGCACGGCGTAGAAGCCGGCGCGCAGCGGGTTGAGCATCGCGCGGTGGCGCCAGAGGTCTGTGAGCGTCTGCGCGATGATGCGGACGCGCATGCTCATCTCCTTGCCGGCGCGGCTGTTGGTCTGCTCGGTGCAGACCGCCCCCGGCTCGTAGACGGCGCGCAACCCCTGCTCGACCATCTTGGTGGCGATGATGAAGTCGCTGCACGCCTCGTGGTAGAGCGGCACGTAGGCCGCGCGGCGCACGGCGTAGAGGCAGCCGGGCGCGCCGATGAGCGAGCAGGCGCGGCTCTCGTGCCGGCGGAGGAAAGTCTCGTAGCCCCAGTAGGAGCGCGCGCCGCCGCCCGTCGCCGAGCGCTTCGGGTCGACGTAGACGAGGTGGCCGGCGACGCAGCCGACCGAGGCGTCAGCGAAGTTCGGCAGCATCGCGCGCAGCACGTCGGGGCGGTAGAGCGTCGTGGCGTCGGAGAAGAGGATGATCTCGCCGCGGGCCAGCTCGACCGCCGCGTTCTGCGCCGCCGTCTTGCCGAGGCGCTCGGGCTGGCGGTGCAGGCGCACGCCGCGCGCGGCGAACGAGCGCGCGATCTCGTCGGTGCGGTCGCCGGAGCAGTCCGAGGCGACGATCACTTCGAGCTTCGCGGGGTCGTAGTCGAGCGCGAGCGTGTTTTCGAGCTTGGCGGCGAGGTCGCGCTCCTCGTTGTAGGCCGTGATGACGACGCTGACGGTCGGCTCGCACGCCCCGCGCGCGCGCGGCCGCGGCCGCAAACGGCTCACCGCCCACACCAGAGCGGGGTAGCCCGCGTAGGTGTAGGCGAGCGCCGCCGCGCCCGACCAGAAGACGATTTCGGCGAAGAGTCTCATCGGAAGCGTCAAGCCCCCCCGGCCGGGGCGGCCCGCGGCCCGGCGCCCGCGGCGTCGCCTGCGGCCGCCCCCCCGGCGGCGCGGCGCGCCCCGCCCTTCTGCGCCTCCCCGTGCGCGCCGAGCGCGTAGAGGCGGCGCACGCAGACGGCGTAGCCGACGAGGTAGTAGACGTACCAGAGGTGCGCGACCGAGGCGAAGAAGCTGCTCACCATGTAGCCGGCGATGCTCGCCTGAAGCCCGACCGCGAGGTAGTAGAAGCGCGCGTGCTCTTTGACCCCGAGCGTCTCGCGCTCGATGGCGCGCAGGCGCCTGAGCGGGACGAGCATGAAGAGGCAGTAGACGGCGAGCGCGGCCATCCCCATCTCGGCCGAGACCTGCGTGTAGGAGTTGTGGCTGACCTGCTCGCGGATGGACTTGAAGTGGAAGTTGCCGAGGCCGACGCCGAAGAGCGGGAAGCGCAGCGAGACGATGAGCGAGCGCCAGAACAACTCCTGCCGCGCGCCGGCCGACCCGGTCGCGTCGCCGCCGAAGATGGTCGAGAGGCGGCCGCCGTACTCGCTCGGCGCGGCCACCACGAAGACCGCCAGCGCGACGGCCGCCAGCGCGACGACGAGCACGCGGTTCCTGCGCGCCAGCTTCCACGCGAGCACGCCCGAGGCCAACATCAGCCCGAGGAAGCCGCCGCGCGAGAAGGTGACGACGACGGTCGCCGCCATCAGCAGCGCCGTCAGCCCGTAGAGCAGTTTCTTCAGCGGCCCGCGCCGCCCGAGCATCAGGCAGACGGCGAGCGGCACCATCGTCACGAGGTGCAGCGCCAGATCGTTCGGGTTCTCGAAGAGCCCGCCGATCATCCCCTTGACGCGCGTCCCGGCGACGGCGAGCCGGCCGGCGCGGTAGTCGTTCAGCGCCGCGACGCTCATCACGACGCTCGCCGCCAGCGCCAGAAGGATCATCCAGCGCAGCCGCCGCTCCGTCCGCACGACGTTGACCATCACGACGAACATCAGGACGACCTTGCCGAATTCGAGCGAGCTCTCCCACGCCTCGAAGGGGCTGACGGCGAGCGGGATCGAGAGGAGCGCGGCGACGAGCAGCAGCAGCACGAGGTTGACCTCGCGCGGCCGCGCCGTGAGGTTGCCTTCGGCGGCGAGCTGCGCCGGCAGGAAGGCCATCAGGGTCAGGACGGCGAGGTACTGCGCGCCGTCGGAGAGCGCGGGCAGCGAGAAGAGTTCGTAGGGGCGGAAGTAGATGAAGGCCGTGAAGAGCAGCAGCCCGGCGTAGGCGAAGGCGTGCGCCCGGCGCGCGACCCACGGCTCGGCGCGGACTTCGGCGGCCGCGGCCGTGGCCCTCCCGCCCGGGCCTTTCGCCTTCCGCCGCGCGCGCCCGCCCTGCCCCGCGCCGGGGGTCTCGGCCTCGGCGGGCGCGTCGGGGGGCGCGGCCGCGGCGCCCCCGCGCGGCTCAAGCCGGCGCGAGGGCCGCACGGCCTCGTAGTCAGTCAGCGCGTGACTGTCCCTCATCGCGGCTCCCCTCGTCCCGAATCCCGAAACTTAAAGAAGGTTAGCACGCCGCGCGCGCGGCGCGCGACAGGGCCGGGCGGCCTTCAGCCGGCCTCCTTTAGCGCGTCGAGGATGCGGCCGGCGGTGCGGCCGTCCCAGAGCGGCGGCACGCGCGGCGGCCCGCCGTCGCGGCCGCGTGCGAGCGCGTCGGCGGCCTCGCTGACGATGCGCGCCGGGTCGGTGCCGACGACGCGGTTCGTGCCCAACTCGACCGTCACCGGCCGCTCCGTGTTCTCGCGCAGGGTCAGGCACGGGATGCCGAGCGCGGTCGTCTCCTCCTGGATGCCGCCCGAGTCGGTGAGCACGAGCCGCGCGCCGCTGTAGAGGCGCAGGAAGTCGAGGTAGCCGAGCGGCTCGACGAGGCGGAGGCGGCCGCGCCGCTCGACCTGTTCGAGCAGGCCGAACGAGGCGAGGTTCTGGCGCGTGCGCGGGTGGACGGGGAAGACGACGGGCAGCGAAGCGCCGATCTCGTCGAGCGCCGAGAGGATGCCGCCGAGCGTCGCCTCGTCGTCCACGTTCGACGGGCGGTGCAGCGTCACGACGGCGTAGTCCCTCCCGCCGCCGACGCCCACGTCCTCGCGCGCCGTCGAAGCGCGCGCGCGTTCGAGCTGCTGGAAGAGCGAATCGATCATCACGTTGCCGACCATGCGGACGCGCGCGGGCGGGATGCCCTCGGCGAGCAGGTTGCGGTCGGCGTCCGCGGAGGGCGTGAGCAGAAGGTCGCTCAACTGGTCGGTGACGAGGCGGTTGATCTCCTCGGGCATGGCGCGGTCGCGGCTGCGCAGGCCCGCCTCGACGTGCGCGACGCGGACGAGCAGCTTGGCGCAGACGAGCGCGCAGGCCAGCGTCGAGTTCACGTCGCCGACGACCAGAACCCAGTCCGGTTTTTCCTCGAGCACGACCGGCTCGAAGCGCTCCATGACGGCGGCGGTCTGGCGCGCGTGCGAGCCTGAGCCCACGCCGAGGTGCACGTCGGGCCGAGGCATGCCGAGGTCGCGGAAGAAGGCGTCGGACATGCGCTCGTCGTAGTGCTGCCCCGTGTGGACGACGAGCGGCGAGAACTCGGCCGGGCGGCGGCGCATCGCCTCCACCACCGGCGCGACCTTCATGAAGTTCGGCCGCGCCCCCACGACGTTGATGACCTTCAGCATGGCGGCGGGTAGTCGTCAGTTAACGGTTATCATCCGACAGTTCGCGGCGGCCGCCTACAGGCGGATGATGGCGGCGCTGCTGGCGCGGCGCAGGTCGCGGCCGAGCGCGTTGCGCGTGTCTACGATGAGCTTCGACAGCTCGCAGAGCCTTTTGTAGTCCACCCCGCCGTGATCCGTGACGATGACGCAGCAGTCGGCCGCGCGCACCGCGTCGTCGGTCAGCTCCACGCTCGACAGCGGCTCGCCGCCGCCCTCCGTGTGCGCCTCGTCGAAGCGCACCTCGGCGACGTAGGGGTCGTGGTAGCTGACCTCGGCCCCCTTCGCCCGCAGGCGGTCGATGATCGAGAGCGCCGGCGACTCGCGCACGTCGTTGATGTCCTTCTTGTAGGCCACGCCGAGGACGAGCACGCGCGAGCCGTTCAGAGACTTCCGCGCGCCGTTGAGGCCGTCGGCGACGAGTTGCACGACGTGCTCCGGCATCCGCGAGTTGACCTCCTCGGCCAAGCCGATGAAGCGCGAGTCGAAGCCGTGCTGGCGCGCCTTCCACGAAAGATAATGTGGGTCGAGCGGGATGCAGTGGCCGCCGATGCCGGGGCCGGGGTAGAACGCCATGAAGCCGAAAGGCTTGGTGGCGGCGGCGCGGATGACCTCCCACGTGTCGATGCCGAGGTGGTAGCACAATCTCGCCATCTCGTTGGCCATCCCGATGTTGACGGCCCGGAACGTGTTCTCCAGAAGCTTCGCCGCCTCGGCCACACGCGCCGAAGAGACGACGTGAACGTCTTTAACGATCACGGAGTAGAGCGCGGCGGCCGCTTCGGTCGAGTCGTCGGTGCAGCCGCCGACGACCTTCGGGATGTTGTGCGTCTGGAACTGCGGGTTGCCGGGGTCAACCCTCTCGGGGCTGAAGGCGAGCAGGAAATCTTCGTCGAGCTTCAGCCCACGCTCCTCGAACATCGGCAGAAGCACCTCGTCGGTGGTGCCGGGGTAGGTGGTCGATTCGAGGACGACGAGCTGGCCGCGCCGCAGCCTTTGTCGTATCTCGCCCGCGGCGGCGAGGATGTAGGAAACGTCAGGCTCCTTCGTCTTCCGGAGCGGGGTCGGGACGCAGATGATGACGGCGTCGCACGAGGCCAGTTCGTCGAAGTTCGTCGTCGCGTGCAGCCGCTCGGACGAGACGACCTCTTTGAGCGTCTCCGAGGTCACGTCGCCGATGTAAGACTCGCCGCGGTTGACGCCGTCGGCCTTGGCGGCGTCCACCTCGAAGCCGACGGCGCGCAGCCCCCGGCGCGCGAACTCGACCGCCAGCGGCAGCCCCACGTACCCGAGGCCGATCACGCCGACGCGCGCCTGCCTGCTCTCGATCAGCCGTTTGATTTCGTCTTTGACCATCTGACCCGCCGACTTTGAAAAAGGGGCCTTGCGGCCCCCTCGCCCGCCTCGCGGCGGGAACCTCTGCGCGCGCGGGCCGCACCCCGCGCGCCTGACTTGCGCGAGACCTCAGACGCCCGCGATGACCTCCTCGCTGACGAGCACGCTGACGCGCTCGCGCAGCGCCACCTCGAAGCGGCGGGCCTCCTCGATCTCCGTGAACGAGAGCGCGCGCAACTGCTGCTCGATGCGGCGGCGGTAGTCCGAGACGAGCGAGTCCGAGACGTTGAGGCGGGCCGCGGCTTCGAGCTGCGTGATGTGCGCCGGGCTGAGGTAACAATACCACAGCACGCCGAGCATCCGGTCGTACTGCTTGGTCTTGCCGCGCACGGCCGCGTGCAGGCCCTTGAGGAAGCCGTCCACGCAGCCGGCGGCCTCCTGCTCCGACTCGCGGCGCAGGAGCGACTGCTCGGGGTTCTCGCGCCCGTCGGCCGGCTCGAACTGGCGGCCGTCGTCGTCGCCGTCGCCGCCGATGGGGACGAGGTAGATGTCCATCACGGGCAGCCGCGACATGACGAGGCTGCGCAGGGCGCGCACGTCCACCGGCGAGTCGCAGGCTTCGAGGACCGAGACGATGAGGTCTTCGAGGTCGGAGTTGCTGATGATGATCTGGGCGTCGCCCGTGCAGCCGACCATCCGCGTGTCGCGCTGGCGGACGGGGATCATCTGCACGCGCTGTTCGAGTTCGGCCGCGGCGCGGCGCGGCTTGTCGTCGCGCCACTCGCGCAGCCCGTAGACGCGGTCGACGAGGCGGCGGTGCACCTCCTCCTCGCCCGCGCCGGCCGAGTCCACGCGGCGGAAGTTGGCCGAGGACTGGATGATGGTCGAGATGCGGCGGGCGAGGCGGTAACTCTCGGGGTGGCGCTTCCGGAGCTCGGCCGTGAGCAGGTTGGTCAGCTCGATCTGGCTGACCTCGCACTCGATCTCCGAGTCGGTCATCGCCGTGTCGAGGTAGTGCTGGAAGCGCGACTTGGCGAGGAGCGTGACGAACAGCTCCTGCGTCAGGTCGACGTAGGCGCTCCCGCGGTCGCCCTCCTCGACGAGCAGGCCGGCGCTGTGCGAGGCGCGCACCAGCGGGTGGTTGACGACGAGCCGCTGGAGCTCGGCCCACAGGCGCGAGACGTCCGAGCGGCGCAGCGCCTCGACCCACGCGCCGGCGTGGCGCGCGGGGCGCTCGGCGGCGCGCTCCGACTCCTTCGGTGACTGCTCTTCAGCGCTCGTCATGGGGTCGTTTAAGCGTCGATCTTGGTCGGCGGATGATGCGGCCATGTTACTGGTAGTTGTTCGTCAGGAGCAAGGGCGGAGGAAGTTCCGAGACGCCGGCTGAGGAGGCTCAAGGGAGTGTGCGGCGGGGCGACTCTCGGCGCGTCTCAGGCGAGAGACGCGGTCGTCTTTGTACCGCTAACCAAGAGGGACGGTCTGTACGGAATGGGACGCCTGCGCTCTGGCTGACTCTGGAATTGGGGACGACCTTGCAGGGGGAACCCGCGCCGGTCTGCCGCGAAGGGATTCGGGCGCGGCCACCGTGAAGGGCTTTTCCGGGGAGGGTTGTGGCGCGAAGCCCGCCGCCCCCGAACACGACAAGGATGGTAGCAGCAAACCCGCAAATGAGCAACACCTTTTTACACCCGGTTCAAGGCGTTGATAATTCAGGAGAAAGTTGGCCGCGCGGGCGGGCGCGGGGCGGTGGAAGTGTGGAAGACCGAGGGGATTGATAATTTTACCCACCCTGACGAAATGAAGCGCCTGTACGAGGGTTGACGGCTGCTGTGGTTCCTCGCCACGTATCTTTCCGCCCCGCCTACGGTTCGGGCTGTGCCTTTCACGGACGGCGCTTCAAACGCCGGAGCGGCGCGCGGCAGGGACGCCTTCACGGCCCCGCGCCCGTCGAGGAGAGACCTCAAGGAGGAACCATGCGTTCTTCGAGCACAGCCAGTTTCCAGAAAACACTCACCTGCCCGGCGGCCGGGGCGCTGCTCGGCTACGCGCGCGGCGCGCTCGCGCGCGGGCGGCGCGCGTCGGTCGCGCGCCACCTCGCGACCTGCGACTTCTGCGGCGCGGAGGCGCAACTGCTTTCCCGCTTCGCGCCGCCGGCGACGGCTCTCCCCTTCGCCGCCGCCCCCCTGCCCGAACACCTGCGCCGGCTGGCCGAAGGACTCCTCTCCCAGCCCTCCTACAACCGCGCCCGCTTCGCCGAATCGCTCCTTGAGATCGAGCGCCTGACGCTGACCGACGCCTGAAACGGTTTTCAAGTCTTCAAACTCTGAGGCCCGGCCGCGAGGGGGGCCGCCTCAGGCCGCGCCGGGGAATCGCCTGACGTGACCTGAGACGCCGCCCCCCGCGGCCGGGCCTCCGCTTTATCTTTAGCTCGGAACTATTCTTCCCTGCCGGCCGCGCCGTCGTAGAGTTCGTCGATGAGGCGGCCGTACTTTTCGTCGATGACGCGGCGCTTGACCTTGAGGGTCGGCGTCAGCTCGCCGCCGTCAATCGAGAACTCGTCGGGCAGCAGCGCCACGCGGCGGACGCGCTCGTAGTCGTGGAGCGGCTTGGTCAGCTCGATCACGTCGCGCTGGACGAGCCGGACGGCCTCGGGGCTGCGGCTCCACGCGACGCGCTGCGTGTGCTCCTCGGCCTGCGGCGTCGGGAGCGCCGAGGCCAGAGCCTCCCAGTCGGGGACGACGAGCGCGGCCGGCTGCTTGCGCCCCGCGCCGACGACGACCACCTGACTGACGTAGGCGCTCTGCTTGATGAAGCTCTCGACCAGCTGCGGCGCGACGTACTTGCCGTTCGAGAGCTTGAACAGCTCCTTCTTGCGGTCGGTGATGTGGAGCCGGCCGGCCTCGTCAATCGTCCCCACGTCGCCCGTCCGGAACCAGCCGTCCTCGGTGAAGACCGCGGCCGTCTCGTCGGGGTGCCCGTAGTAGCCGCGCATCACGTTCGGCCCGCGGACGAGGATTTCGCCCTCGGCGTCCGTCTTCAGCTCGACGCCGGGGAAGGGCGGGCCGACGGTGCCGACGCGGTTGTTGTCGGGGCGGTTGGCCGAGACGATGCAGGTCTCGGTCATGCCGTAGCCTTGCAGGATGTTGATCCCGGCGCCGAGGAAGGCGTAGGAGAGCGCGGGCGAGAGGGCCGCGCCGCCCGAGACGAAGTAGCGGAGGCGGCCGCCGACGCCCTCGCGCCACTTCGAGAAGACGAGGCGGCTCGCCGCCTCCTGCTGAATCTCCAACAGCGGCGGGACGCGCTCGCCCCTGTCCTTCAGCTCCGCGTGGCGCTGCCCGACGCCGAGCGCCCACGTGAAGAGCCGCGCCTTCCACCCCGCCTCCTGCGTCCCGCGCTTAACGATCTTGTGGTAGACCTTCTCGAAGAGGCGCGGCACGGCCGTCATGATCGTCGGCCGCACCTCCTTCAGGTACTCGCCGACCACGTCGAACGAGGGGGCGTAGTGCACCGCGACGCCGCACCAGCAGAAGACGTAGAAGACGACGCGCTCGAAGATGTGCGAGAGCGGGAGCACCGAGAGGCAAACGTCGGTCGAGTAGATGGGGAGCGTCTCGGCGATGGCCGAGACGTTCGAGACGAAGCTCGCGTGCGTGAGCATCACGCCCTTCGGCTCGCCCGTCGTCCCCGAGGTGTAGATGATCGTCGCCAAATCTTCCGGGCCGACGGCGGCCAGCATCCGGCCGAAGGCCTCCGGCTCAAGCTCGTCGAGTTCCGCGCCCTGCTTCTCCAGCTCGAAGAGCGACATGGCGCCCTCGCGCGCCTCGGCGGCCGCGTCGTCGAAGAAGACGACGCGCTCGACCGACTCGACGCCCTCGACGCCGGGCCGCGCGTGGCGGAAGACCTTGCGGTTCGAGACGAAGAGGACGCGCGCGCCCGAGTCTTCGAGGATGTAGCGCACCTGATCGGGGGCCTGCGTCGTGTAGATGGGCACGTTGACGGCGCCGAGGCTGAGGATGGCGAGGTCCGTCACAGACCAGTCGGGCCGGTTCTCCGAGAGCAGCGCGACGCGGTCTCCCTTCCGCACCCCGAGGGCCGACAGGCCCAGCGCGACGGCCCGCACCCGCCGGATGATGGCCTCGCCGGGGATGCGCAGCCACTGCCCCTCCTTCTTGAGGTTGAGGGCGTCCGGCTTGGCGTGCAGCCGCAGCGCCTCCAGACACATGGCGGGGACGGTCGGCGGCATGGCGGCGGCGTGGCGTGCGGCTTCAGTCATGGCGGTGGAGAGCGCAGAGCGCGGAGCGCAGAGCGCAGAATTAAAGCGACTGTTTTAATTCTGCGCTCTGCACTCATCACTGTTTTTTGATTCTTTCCGCGAAATACTCGACCGTCCGTTTGAGTCCGTCGCGCAGGGGGACGGCGGGCGACCAGCCGAGGAGTTGTTGGGCGCGCGTGATGTCGGGGCGGCGCTGGCGCGGGTCGTCCTGCGGCAGCGGGCAGTAGCGCGTCCGCACCTCGACGCCCGCGGCGCGCCCCACCTCGTCGGCCAGCTCGCGCATCGTGAACTCGCCGGGGTTGCCGACGTTCACCGGGTCGTGCACGTCGAACTCCGGGTGCGCGCCCTCCTCGACGTTCATCAAGCGGATCATGCCCTCGACCAGATCGTCCACGTAGCAGAACGAGCGCGTCTGGCTGCCGTCGCCGTAGATCGTCAACTCCTCGCCCCTCAACGCCTGCACCACGAAGTTCGACACCACGCGCCCGTCGTCCTCCAGCATCCGCGGCCCGTAGGTGTTGAAGATGCGGATGACGCGCGTGTCCACGCGGTTCTGCCGGCGGTAGTCCATCATCAGCGTCTCGGCCAGCCGCTTCCCCTCGTCGTAGCAGGCGCGGATTCCGTTGCAGTTGACGCGGCCCCAGTAGGACTCGGGCTGCGGGTGGACTTCCGGGTCGCCGTAGACCTCGGAGGTCGAGGCCTGAAGGATGCGGGCGCGGACGCGCTTGGCGAGGCCGAGCATGTTGATGGTGCCCATGACGTTGGTCTTGACCGTCTTGACCGGGTTGTACTGGTAGTGGACGGGCGAGGCCGGGCAGGCGAGGTTGTAAATCTGATCGACTTCGAGCAGGACGGGCTCGATGATGTCGTGCCGCAGCAGCTCGAAGCGCTTCGAGTCCATCAGGCGGTGGACGTTCTCGCGCCGCCCCGTGAAGAAGTTGTCGAGGCAGAGAACGTCGTGCCCCTCGCCGAGCAGCCGCTCGCACAGGTGCGAGCCGATGAAGCCCGCGCCCCCCGTGACCAGAATCCTCATGCCGCGACCTGTCCCCTTTCGTGCTCCGGCGTCCGCCTGCGCCTGCGCCGCCGCACCGCCTCGCGCTCCTCGACCCGCCCGTTGAGGGTGGCGAGGGCGGCGAGCACGAGGAAGAGCAGCGCGTTGGCCGTCGTGTGGAGCGTGAAGTCGAAGAAGCTGTGGACGAGCACGCCCGCGCAGCCGGTCAGAGCGCCGAGGGCGACGCCGCGCCGGACGCGGTCGTGCGACTGCATGCGCGCCACCGCCATGCGGAAGAGCGCGACGACGAAGACGAGCGCGAGCAGGCCGCCGACCACGCCCGCGTCCGAGAGGATTTGCAGGTAGTCGTTGTGCGCCTGTTCGAGCCGGTACTGCCCGCCCGAGGTGTCGTAGCGCGGGTAGGCGGCCCCGAACGCGCCGAGGCCCGCGCCCAACAGCGGCCGGTCTTTAATCATCTGCCACGTGCCCTGCCAGAAGTGCGCCCGGCCCGTCGTCGGGTCTTCGGCGTTGACGCTGCCCAAGAGGCGCCCGACCGCCTCCTCGCCGCCGAAGTAGAGCACGCCGGCGAAGACCGCGACCACCATCGCGAAGGCGAGGCCGACGCGGGCCGCCAGCGCGCGGGCGCGCGAGCCGCGCGAGGTGTCGCCGCGCGGCTCGCCGCGCCGCCGCACGCTCGCCGCCACCAGCGCGAGGAAGAAGACCTCGGCCAGAAGGCTCAGCATCCCGCCGCGCGAGTTCGTCATCACCAGCGCGATGGCCATGATGGCGCTCGCGAAGGCGTAGAGCAGGACGCGCTCGCGCTCGACCGCGCCGGCGAGGATGAGGCCGAGCGGGAGCGCCAGCGTCAGCTCCATGTAGCCGGCGAAGTGGTGGCGGTTGACGTAGGGGCCGAAGGGCGCGGCCTGCTTCGGCTCGCGGACGAAGAAGATGGTGGCCGGGTTGACGAAGTGCTGCATCAGCCCGTAGAGCGCCAGCAGGAAGCCGAAGATGATGACGGTGCGCGCCACCACGCGGAGCCGACGCGGGCTGTCGATGAAGGCGAGCGCGGCCGCGAAGTAGACGAGGAGCGAGCCGAGCTGCACGAGCGCGTAGCGCGTCGCGTGCGGGTCGAGCGTGACGAGCGGGTCGGAGCCCGCCGGCAGCCCTTCGGCCGCGCCGAGCGGGAGCAGCTGCACAAGCCCGACGACGATGAGGCCGGCGAGCGGCAGTTGCAGGAGGTTGCGGCTCACGCGCAGCGCGCCCGTCCGCCACGCGTCCACCGCCCACAGCGCGACGACGGCCGCCGCGCTCAACTGGAAGATGCCGAGCGCCCACGCGTGCACGGTGCCGAAGGCGAGCGTCGTGGTGACGACGGCGAGGCAGAGCAGGAGGATGATGAAGCGGCTCCAGACGGTGCGCGGGACTTCCGCCGCCGCCCGGCGCGCGGCCGGCGGGGGCGGGGCGGGCGGGGCCGGCGACCCGGCCGCCGGCGAGATGTCAGCGCGCGTCGGCGGGGCCGGCGTCGCGTCGGAGGTCGAAATCGTCATACCAGATTTTCCCGAAGATCGGGCACACGCCGTCGGGGCAGCCCGGCCGCGTGAGCCGCACGATGACGGCCTCGGTGCGCGGCCCCGTCGTGAACTCGAAGGAGGCGGCCTGCCACGCGTACGTCCCCGCGGCCGCCGGCTCGGAGGCGCCGAGCGGGGCGGGCTGCGCGGCCGAGGCGTCGAGCACCTGCACGAGCGGCAGGGCCGCGCTCTTCAGCTCCTCGGCGCGCGACGCGAAGCCGAGGCGGTAGCGCGTCGCCGGCTCGACGACGACGAACTGGAGGACGTTGCCGAACTCGACCTGCGAGCGCGCGTTGAAGGCGACGCGCAGCGAGCGCGCGCCGCCGTGCGCGTTCTTCGAGTCGAGCGCCACCTGCACGCCCGCCGACGACGGCACGACCTGCCACCCCAGCAGCTTCCTGCCCGCCTGCCCGATGTCCGACTCGAACCCGCCGTTCGAGATCGCCCCGGCCGCGACCGGCTCGGGCCCGTCCACGGCCGCCCCGGCCTCGCCCAGCACTTCGAGCGCGCGCCGGAACTGCTTGCGCTCCTGCAACGCGCGCGCTAAGGACTCGCCCGTGCCGCGGTTCTCCCGGCGCCCCTGCTCGCCGAGGCCCTCCCAGACGCCGAGCGCGTCCTCCATCTGCCCGCGCCCGATGAGCAGGCCGATCAACTGCGCGCGCGCGTCCGGCCCCGGCCCGACGGCCTCGACGACGCGGGCCATGTCGCGGTCGAAGAGCTGCCACGCGAGGTTGAAGACCTGCGGGCGCAGGGCGGGGTCGGCGTCCGCCGCCCGCCGCAGCTCGGCGAAGGCTTCGTCGCCGCGGCCCGCGCGCAGCAGCGCGTTACCCAAAAGCCAGCGCGGCTGCGCGTAGGCCGGGGCCAGCTCGACGCCGCGCCGGAAGGCGGCGACCGCGCCCTCGGCGTCGCCGGCCTCGCCGCGCGCGCGCCCCAGCTCGGCCCAGACCAGATAGTCGTGCGGGGCGAGCGCCGCCGCCCGCTCGTAGCCTTCGAGCGCGGCGGCCATCTCGTCGGGCATGAAACTGACGCGGCGCAGGCGCGCGAGCCGCAGGTGGGCGTGCGGGTTTTGGGGCGCGAGCTGCGTCGCCGCCTCCGCGGTCGAGAGGTCGCGCGCGTACTCGGCGAGCGTCGCCCCCGCGCACCAGCGCACCCCGTGCCACGCGCCGACCAGAGCCAGCGCCGCCGGCAGCAGCAGCAGCACCCGCCGCCACGCGGCCCGCACGTCGATGAAGGAAACCTGCTCAGGCATTAAAAGCAGTAGTCAGTAGTCAGTAGTCAGTAGTCAGTAGAAAAACCTCGCCTGTGATTCGTTCGCGGTTTCGGCGTCAGCAGTCGCGGCGCGGAGCCTACTGACTACTGACTACTGACTACTCTTTCAGAACTCGTGCCCCACCAACTCGATCTCGATGCGCATGCGCTTGAGGGTGATGCGGGCCTCCTCGCAGTCGCGGAGGATTTCGCGGAGGCGCTCCTCGGTGATCTTGGAGCTGGAGATGAGCACCTCCTCGACCTGCTGCTCGTCGCAGACGCGGCGCAGGTGGCCGTTGCCGCCGAAGACCTTGAGGCCGTGCAGCACGCGCCCCTTCTTGAGCGGGTCGTCGTCGACGAACCCGACCGGCGTGTACTGGAGCCGGAGGTTGTTGCGCATCTCGCGCAGCAGGAGCTCGCCCCCGTCGCCCGCCCCGTAGATGAGGACGCGGCGGCCCGCGCCCGCCGGGGCCGGGATCATCTGCCGGAAGAGGCGGAAGGCCATCCGGCTCCCCGCCAGCATCAGGAAGAAGATCATCGCGTCGAGCACGAACACGGCGCGCGAGAAGCCCTCGAAGCGGAAGGCGAAGAGGAGCGCCAGCACGCTCGCCACCGACCCGGCCGCCACCGCCTTCGCGTAGACGATCAGGTTGTCCACGCTCACGTAGCGCCACAGGCCGCGGTAGACGCCCGTCGCCAGCAGCGCCAGCATCTTGAGGAAGATGAGGACGGGGATCGTCGTCAGGAACAGCTGCCACAGCTCGGCCGGCCACTGCGACCCGAAGAGCAGGAGGTAGGCGCTGTAGTAGGCGAGGATGACGAGCACCACGTCCAAGAGCACCTCGAAGATGCGCCGCTTGTAGGAGAGGTCGACGAGGAAGGAGACGAGCGGCTTCTCGCGCGCCGCCTGCACCTCGGCCTCGTCGTAGACCTTGACGCCGGCGAGGTAGACGCCCACCAGCGTCAGCAACACCGCGAACCCGAGCACGGCGAAGATGCCGACGTGGTACTCGAACTCGCGCACGAGCAGCGCGAGGACGCCCGAGGCGCCCGCGAAGCCGTAGAGCATCCACACCGCGCGCCGCTCCGAGAGCCCGAGGGCGACGAGCCGGTGCGAGGTGTGGTCGCTCCCGCCCTGCGAGGCCGCGCGGCCCGACAGCTTGCGCACCACCGTGACGAGCGTCGTGTCGAAGATCGGGATGAAGAGGATGAGGACGGGGACGGCGACGACGACGAGGAAGCTGCGCCCGCGCCCGCCCTCGGCGCTCAGCAGCGCCGCGCTCGCGAGGAAGAAGCCGATGAAGAGCGACCCGCAGTCGCCCATGAAGATCGAGGCCGGGTTGGCGTTGTAGGCGAGGAAGCCGACGAGCGCCGCGGCGAAGACGGCCAGCATCAGGGCCTCGACCGCCTGCCCGTTGATGGCGAGGCTCGCCGCGATGAAGACGGCGGCGATGGCCGAGACGCCGGCGGCGAGGCCGTCCATGTTGTCGAGCAGGTTGATGGCGTTCGTGATGCCGATGAGCCAGAAGATGGTGACGGCCATCGAGAGCGAGGGCGCCCAGCCCCACGGCAGCGTCAGCCCGAAGAAGACGACGACGCTCGCGCCCAAGACCTGCCCGATGAGCTTCTGGTAGGGCTTGATGTGGAGGAAGTCGTCCACGAGCCCGACGGCGAACATGAAGGCGCTGGCGGCCATCACGACCCAGCCCTCGCGGTCGTGCGGGACGAAGAGCAGGTAGGTGACGGCGACCGACAGGAAGATGGCGACGCCGCCCATCATCGCCGTCGGCCGCTTGTTCCAGCGGTCGGCCCGGGGCCGCGCCACGGCCCCCCAGCGCCGCGCCAGCGCCCGCACCAGCGGCGTGAGCGCCAGCGAGAGGCCGAGCGAGGCGCAGACGGGCACGACGTAACTGCTGTCGAAAGGCATGGGGCTTACGGTTCCGAAAGAGGCTCTCCGCGCGTGCGCCCGTAGAAGCTATTAGAACCGTCGGCAGAAATCAAGCGGGCGAAAGGCTTGAAAAGAGGCGAATCGCCCGTCGCGAATCGAAAACCGCGGCCGCCATTCGCCGGCCGGCGGCCGCCGGTTCCTCACCTTTTGCCGGGAACCGGGAACCGGCGGCCGCCGGCCGCTTTTTCGGCCCGCGCCCGGCGGTTCACGGTTCACGGCCTTCAGCCGTTCTGGCGGCCGCTGTAGTACTCGATGACGCTGCGCAGAATGCCGTCGAGCGGCATGGTGGGGCGGAAGCCGGTGAGCGCGCCGACCTTCGAGGTGTCGGGGACGCGGCGCGGCATGTCCTCGAACCCCTCCTCGTACGCCTCGTCGTAGGGCACGGTGACGATCTCGGAGTCCGACCCCGTCAACTCCTTGACGCGCCGCGCCAGCTCCATGATCGAGACCTCCTCGCTCGACCCGATGTTGAAGACCTGCCCCGTCGCCTCCTCCTTGTCCATCAGCGCGACGAGCGCGCCGACCACGTCCTTGACGTAGCCGAAGCAGCGCGTCTGCGAGCCGTCGCCGTAGACGGTGATGGGCCGGCCCGCGAGCGCCTGCTTGACGAAGGTCGGGATGACCATGCCGTACTGGCCGGTCTGCCGCGGGCCGACGGTGTTGAAGAGGCGGACGACGACGGTGGGGAGCTTCTTCTCGCGCCAGTAGGCGAGGGCGAGGAACTCGTCTATCGCCTTCGAGCAGGCGTACGACCAGCGCCCCTTCGTCGTCGCGCCCATCACGAGGTTGCCGTCCTCGCGGAACGGCACCTCCTGAGACAGGCCGTAGACCTCCGAGGTCGAGGCGACGAGCACCCGCTTCTTCTTCTTGTTGGCCTGCGACAGCACGACCTCTGTGCCGCGCACGTTCGTCTCGATGGTGCGCACCGGGCTTTCGACGATGAGCTTGACGCCGACGGCCGCCGCGAGGTGGAAGACCACGTCGCACTGGTCGATGAGCTCGGCCACGACCGGCTGGTTGTGGACGGTGTCGATGGTGTAGTGGTAGCGCGGGTGGCGCTTGACGTGCGCGATGTTGTCTATCGAGCCGGTCGAGAGGTCGTCGATGCAGAAGACCTCGTCGCCGCGTTCGAGGTAGGCGTCGGTCAGGTGTGAGCCGATGAAGCCGGCGCCCCCCGTGATCAGAACTCGCAAATTCTACTCCCCCTTCAGGCGCGCCGCGGCGCGCGAAATGTCTCCGGCCCCTGTCCGCGCGGCGTAAGCCCCCGCGCCGCCGGCGGCCTCCCCGGCCAGCTCGCCGTAAAGCCTCTCGATGTCCTCAAGCAGCCGCTCGACCGAGTAACTCTCCTCGACGAAGCGGCGGCCGCGCGCGCCCAACTGGCGGCGCAGCTCCGCGCTCCCGACGAGGTGGGAAAGCGCCTCGGCGAAGGCCGCCGGGTCGCCGGGCGCGACCCGCACGCCGCGCTCGCAGACGCGCCACCGCTGCGGGCGCCGGAGCTCCAACTCGCGGGGGCCGCCGAGCAGGTCGACGACGCCGCCGACGGCCGTGGCGACGACCGCGCGCTCGTTGGCCATCGCCTCGATGAGCGTCAGAGGCGTCCCCTCGTTGCGCGACGTGAGCGCGACCACGTCGAGCGCCGGGTAGAAGTTCTCCGGGTCGTCGCGCAGGCCGGCGAACGTGACCGCGCCTTCGAGGCCCAGCCCCTCCGCCTTCCGCTCGAGCCCGGCGCGGAGGTGGCCGTCGCCGACGACGACGAAGCGGACGCGGGGGCCGCCGCCGGGCCTGTCCTTCAGGCAGCGCGCGGCCGCTTCGAGGAACAACTCGTGGTGCTTGACCTCGGTCAGCCGCCCGACGATGCCGACGAGCACGTCGCCCTCGCCCGCGCCCCACTCGGCGCGCAGGCGCTGGCGGCGCTCGGCCCACGCGTCGAAGGCGCGCACGTCGAGGCCGAGGGGCACGACGCGGAACTGCTCGCGGCGGCCGACGCCGAAGCGCCCGTGAATCTCTTCGAGCTGCTGCGGGCTGATGACGACGATGCGGTCGGTGCCGACGCGCGCCAGCGCCCGCTCGATGCCGAGGAAGAGGCGCGTCTTCCAGCGGCCGTAGTAGCTGTGGAAGATGTGGCCGTGGTACGTGTGCACGAAGCGGACGGGCCGGGGCCGCCCGGCCAGCGCCGACGGCGTCAGCCACTTGTAAAAGAGGCCCGCGACGCGCCCCACCGTGCCGGCCTTCGCCGTGTGCGTGTGAACCACGTCGGGCCGCTCGCGCCGGAGCAGCCGGTAGAGCTTCCAGACCGTGACGGCGTCGCGCGGCGAAATCTCGCGGCTCATCTCGGGGACGACGACCGGCTCGACGCCGAGGCCGGCGGCGAAGTAGCCCATGTCGCCCTCGCCCGGCGCGACCACGCCCGCGACGAGCACCGACCGCACCCCCTTGCGCCGCAAGCCCGCTTCGAGCCACGCCACGTGGCGCGCCGGCCCCCCGACGTTGAGCCGCGCGATGATGCGAACGACTTTCATTAAAGCAGTAGACAGTAGTCAGTAGTCAGTAGTCAGTAGAAAAGACGGTCGCTGTCGCGGCTTGAGGATGTCGGCGTCAACAGCCTGAGCGCGGAGCGCCTACTGGCTACTGGCTGCTGGCTACTGTTTGCGCATCGTCCATCTTGTTGGCCCCGGTCTCGGCGACCATGTTGGAGGCGCGCAGGAGGCTCTCGAAGGTTCCGGCGTCCGTCCACCAGCCGTCGAGTTCGTCCCACGTCATCTCGTCGCGGCCGATGTAGACGTTGTTCACGTCCGTGATCTCCAGCTCGCCGCGGCCCGAGGGCTTGAGCGTGCGGATGATGTCGAAGACCTCCGCGTCGTACATGTAGACGCCGATGACGGCGTACTCGGACTTCGGCTGCCGCGGCTTCTCCTCGATGCGCAGGACGCGCCGGCCTTCGAGTTCGGGGACGCCAAAGCGCTGCGGGTCGGGGACTTTCTTCAGGAGTATCTTGGCCCCGCCGCCCTGATGGCGGTAGGCGCGCGCGGCCTTGCAGATGTTGCGCTCGATGATGTTGTCGCCCAGAACGACGCAGACCGGCTCGCCGTCGGCGAAGTCCTCGCACAGGCGCAGCGCGTCGGCGATGCCGCCCTCGCCCTCCTGATAGGTGTAGTTGATGTGCTTGAGGCCGAAGTCCTTACCGTTCTTGAGGAGCTTGAGGAAGTCGCCCGCCGAGTTGCCGCCCGTGACGATCATGATGTCGCGGATGCCGGCGTTGACGAGCGTCTGGATCGGGTAATAGATCATCGGCTTGTCGTAGACCGGCAGCAGGTGCTTGTTCGTGACGGCGGTCAGCGGCCGCAGACGCGACCCCAGCCCGCCGGCCAACACGATTCCTTTCAAAGAGGCATCCTCCACGAAAAAGTAGTCAGTAGATAGTAGTCAGTAGTCAGTAGAAAGACCTTCGGCGGCGAAGCGTTAAAGTGTCAGCGTCAGCAGTCGGAGCGCGGAGACTACTGACTACTGACTACTGACTACTGACTACTCGCCTTTCACCTCTCCGCCCAGACCTTGAGCGAATCGCCGAGGCGGGTCGCGCCGAGGGCGGCGTTGAGGGCGGTCTTGGCCGCGCGCGTCGCGCCGTTCGACATCAGCGCGGCGTTGAGGCGGTAGGCGCTCGCCACGCGGACGCTGCCTTCTCCGCCGGCCGGCGCCGGTTCGTCCGCGACCGCGTGCGCGCCGCGCGGCGCCGCGCCGTTCGCGCCCTCCGGCCGGCGCAGCACGCGCCAGACCTCGAACGGGTCGCAGCCGCGCGTGGTGACGCGAGGCCGGCGGAAGCCCGCCTCGCGCAGCATCCCGCGCAGGCCCGCGAGCGAGAAGAGCTGCATGTGCTCGGGCGGGCTGACCGCGCTCCAGCGCAGGCCGAGGAGCCGCGCCGTCAGGCCGCGCCCGTGCGGCGTCGTCGCCCAGAACAGCCCGCCGGGCCGGACGACGCGGGCCGCCGCCCGGAGCATCGCCCGCGGGTCGTCGAGGTGTTCGAGAATCTCGCTCGCCGTCACCACGTCGAAGTGGCCGTCGGGGAAAGGGGCCGCCGAGAGGTCGCCGCAGAAGACCTCGAAGCCGGCCCGCCGCGCGTGCTCGACGGCCGGGCGCGAGACCTCCGTGCCGTGGGCCTCCCAGCCCGCGCGCCGCGCCGCTTCGAGCAGAGACCCCGCGCCGCAGCCGATGTCGAGCAGCCGGTTCGCGCGCCGGTAGGGCGCGAACGAGGCGAAGATTTCGTCGAGGCGCGCGCCGACGAACTCCGGCACCGAGAGGTTCGACTCGTCGTAGTAGCCGTCGTAGTCGAAGCCGTCCGACCGGGACGCCGGCTCGGCGTAGAGCGTCGCGCAGGCGCGGCACTCCGCGAGCGGGACGCCGTTCTTGGCCCCCCTCGCCACGGTCTCCACGCCGGCGCAAGCCGGGCAGCGGCGCTCGCCCATCCGCGAAATCCCCTTCTAGTCTATGAAGCGCTGGAACCAGAGTTCGAGCATGAGCAGCGCCCACAGCGCGGGCGTGTGGTCGAGCCCGCCCTCCGTGTGCTCCTCGACCATGCGGCGGACGGCCTCCGGGCGCAGGTAGCCGCGCCGCGCCGCCTTCTCCGAGAGCAGATGCTCGCGCAGGAAAGGCCCCATCCGCCCGCGGAACCAGTGGCCGACGGGGACGCCGAAGCCCATCTTGCCGCGCGTCAGGTTCTCCGCGGGCAGGAGCTTGCGCAGCGTCCGCTTCAGGATGTACTTCGTCGTCAGCCCGCGCAGCTTCAGGTTCTCCGGGAGCTGCGCCGCGAACTCGATGACGTGGTGGTCGAGGAAGGGCGAGCGCGCCTCGAGGCTGACGGCCATGCTCGCGATGTCGACCTTCACGAGCAGGTCGTTCGGGAGGTAGGTCATCGTGTCCGTCAGCAGCGAGGCGTCCACGACGCCGGCCCCGTTGGCGCGCGCGAACCACGGCGCGAGCCAGCGCCGCGCGTCGCGCCCCTCGGTCTCGCGCCGGTACCCGTCCGTGTAAAGCTCGCGCTTGGCCTCGGGGCCGAGGGCGCTGACCCAGCGCAGGTAGCGCTCGACGGGCGGCAGGCCGGCCGAGCGCAGGAAGCGCTTGAGGCTGCGGACGCGCCCGCGCTTGAGCTCCGAAGAGGGCAGCAGCTCGACGGCCTGACGGATGAAGCCCTCGCGCAAGGCCGCGGGCAGCTTCCGGTAGCGCTCCGACAGGCGCATCGCCGCGTAGCGCTCGTAGCCGGCGAAGCACTCGTCGCCGCCGTCGCCGTTGAGGGCGACGGTGACGTGCCGGCGCGTCTCGCGCGCGACGTAGTAGGTCGGGATGGCGGAGGAGTCCGCGTAGGGCTCGCCGTAGTGCTCGACGAGGGTCGGGAGGAGTTCGAGCGCGTCGGGGCGGACGACGAACTCGTGGTGCTCGGCCCCGACGTGCTCGGCGACGCGCCGCGCGTGGTGGAGCTCGGAGAAGTCCTGCTCCTCGAAGCCGATGGAGAAGGTCTTGACCGGCGCGGAGCTCTCTTCGGCCATCAGCGCGACGACGGCGCTCGAATCGATCCCGCCCGAGAGGAAGGCGCCGAGCGGAACCTCCGACATGAGGCGCACGCGCACGGCGTCGCGCAGCAGCTCAAGCGTGCGCTCGCCGGCCTCCTCCTCGGTGAGCTTCAGCTTCTTCGAGAAGTCGGGCTGCCAGTAGCGCTCGATCCTTAATTCGCCGTCGGCCTTCAGGGTGAGCGAGTGGCCCGGCTCCAGCTTGCTGATGTCGCGGTAGGCCGTGAGCGGCGCGGGCACGCAGGAGAAGGTCAGGTAGTCGTCTATCGCCTCGCGGTTGACCTCGCGGCCGACCGCCGGGTGCGCGAGCAGCGCCGAGAACTCCGAGCCGAAGACGAAGGCGCCGCCCGTTTTCGCGTAGAGCAGGGGCTTTTTGCCGACGCGGTCGCGCGCGACGAAAAGCTCCCGCCGGCGCGCGTCCCAGATGGCGAAGGCGAACATGCCGCGCAGGTGCTTCGGGCAGTCGGCGCCGTACTGCTCGTAGGCGTGGACGACGGCCTCGGTGTCGCAGTCGGTGCGGAAGCGGTGGCCGAGTTGTTCGAGCCGGCCTTTCAGCTCGCGGAAGTTGTAGATTTCGCCGTTGAAGACGATCTGGGCCGTGCCGTCCTCGTTGGCGATGGGCTGCTGGCCGCCGGCGAGGTCGATGATGGCGAGGCGGCGCATCGCCAGCGCGACGTGGCCGGCGAGGTAGGAGCCTTCCTCGTCGGGGCCGCGGTGGCGGATGGCCGCGTTCATGCGGGCGAGCGCCGAACCGTCGGCCGCGCGCCCGTCGAGGTTAACGAATCCGGTGATGCCGCACATCGGTCAGAACTTGATCCTCTCGGAGATGTCGCGCGCCACGTCCTCGATCTCCTGCTCCTGCTTCTCCTTCCACAGCTCGAGGCGGCGGCGGGCCTGCGCCTCGCGCCAGCTTTCGATGGCCGCCTGCTTCATCGCCAGCGCCTCCTGCTTGCGGTTCTCCTGCCGCTCTTTGAGCAGGACGGCCCCGGCCGCGACGAAGATGAAGTAGAAGACGAGGAGCTGCGAGCGCTGGCGGTAGGCCGTCCCGATGTTGCCCTGAAAGACCGAGTAGGCCAGCGTCAGCATGGCCGTAAAGAGCAGGATCGGGAGCGCCTGCCGGAGCCGGAACTTGAGCGTGAACCAGATGCCCAAGACGAGGAGCGGGAAGCTCGCCCACCAGACGATCATCTCGGGGATGGTGATGCTCTGGCGCAGGTTCGCCACCTGCCACGGGAACGGGGCGAAGAGCAGGTAGACGAAGCCGACGGGGATGAAGCTGATGGCCCCGCCCGTGGTCGAAACGTCCACGTCCTGCGCGAAGCCGGAGGTGGCGCGGCCGGCGAGGTCGGCGCGGCTGCGCTGGACGGCTTCGAGGTTGGCGAAGGTTTCGAGCTGCGTGCCGGCCGTGCGGAGCACGCCGAAGTAGGTCATCGACAGCCCGAGCGCCGCGATGACGATGACCTGCCGGGCCAGCCCCTGCGCGCCCTGCTGCGGCCGCATCCCGACGAGGAAGGCCCCGCCGACGGCGGCCACCACCATGTAGAAGACGTAGAACCGGAGCGTGATGACCGTGACGAGCGACAGCGCGAGCACCGCCAGATACTTGGCGCTGAAGCGCTCGCCCAGCTCCAGCGTCGCCAGCATCGAGAGGGCGAGCAGGAAGACGATGGGGCCGTCCTTGAGCGCCTGCGACGACCAGAGCACGAGGCTCGGGTAGAAGGCGACGCAGAAGGCGGCCAGCTTCGCCACCCGCATGTTGCGGAAGATGCGCCACGCGCAGAGGAAAATGACGGGCGCGGTGGCCGCCCCGACCACGGAGTTGAAGAGCTGGACGGCCAGCATGCCCCGCCCGAGCGCGTAGTAGATGGCCGCGACGAGGTAGACCATCCCGAGGCCGCCGCCGGCCTTGCCCCAGTCGGCGATGAAGCTCTGCGCCACGATGTCGCCGCGCCACGACTGGCAGAGCGCCCACCCGAGGGCGTCGTAGGTGATGGCGTCGCCGCCGAAGAAGTCCTGAAGGTTGAGGCTGTAGATGACCGTCCCGATGACGATGCGCACGAGCAGGCCGCCGACGAAGATTTGCAGCAGGAACTCGCGCTGCTCGCGCACGGCCGAGACGGCGAGGCCGGCGACGAGGGCGCAGACGGCGCAGACGGCGATGGCCGCGGCCCCGCCTTCGATGAAGACCGTCAGGACGAGGGCCAGCAGCACGCACAGGATGGTGAGCAGAGCGTTCATAACGAAAACGGCGCGCGGGCCGGCCCGCGACCCGCCGGCTTCAGAGGTCTTCCGGCATGTCGGGGCGCGTCTTGTACTCGATCAGGAAGCGGTCTTCCTCGCTCAAGGGCTTGACGGGTTTGGCCGGGACGCCGGCGATGAGGGCGTACTCGCCTTCGAGTTTTCCGGTCACGACCGAGCCGATGCCGACGACGCAGCGGGATGGTATCACGCCCCCCGGCGCGACGCGAATCTCGGAGCCGACGTAGGTCAGCTCGCCCACCGTGACGGGGCGCGTGCGCTGGCGGTTGTGCGTCCAGAACGAGGAGTTGCGCCCGCCGATGATCGAGCGCCGCCCGATCTCGACGCGGTCGGTGAAGTCGATCTTGTGGCCGGTGGTGACGACGGCCGCGTCGCCGAGGATGAAGCGCGGGTCGATCTCGTTGACCACGTCCGGCTCGGGGATCGAGTTGATCTCGTTCATGCGGATGATCTCGGCGTAGCGGCCGATCCTGACCTCGTCGCCGCCGCGCACCACGTTGAGGTGGCCGACGCGGGCGTGGTCGCCGAGCGAGAGTTTGCCGACGCCGACGATGAGGTTGAGGTGGCCGATCCGCACGTCGTCGGCCAGCTCGCACTCGCGCGCGTCCACGACGCTCAGGCCGATGCGGACGCGGCGGCCGACGCGGTAGCCGAAGAAGAGGCGGTAGCACGCGCGCTTGAGAGGGGAGGGCAGCGGCGCGAGCAGCAGCAGCAGGCCCAAACGGAATTTGCTCGTCTTGTGCGCTCGCATCAGAGGTTCGAGCGAGTAACCTAGCAGAGTTCGGGCCGAAAGTGAAACGGGAGTGATTCGGGATTTTTGATTCGAGATCGGCAATCGGTGGTTCCCAGTCATCAGCATTTTGTCTCCGGCCGTCGGCCGCCCGCCGGCGACCGAATCAGCAACCGCCGACCTCGAAGCAAAAATCCGCCGGGTTGCGGCGCGCCGCCGGTCTGGGGTTTAATCCTCACGCCCGCGGGCCGCGACCGCCCTTACCCGACGACAGCCGAACGATGCCGGACGACCCGAGAAGAATCCACAGCCTCGACTTCCTGCGCGGCGTCGCCTCGCTCGCCGTCTGCTGGTTCCACCTGACGCGCTACCAGTTCCAGACGCCGGACGGCCCCGCCTACGAGGCGGTGCGGGCGGCGGGCGCGCACGGCTGGCTGGGCGTCGAGGTCTTCTTCGTCATCTCCGGCTTCGTCATCCCCTACTCGCTCGGCCGCGCCGGCTACCGCCTGCGCGACTACCCCGCCTTCGTCCTCAAGCGCGTCGTCCGGCTCGACCCGCCGTACCTCGCCGCGCTCGCCCTCATCCTCGCGCTGGCCTTCGCCGAGGCGGCCCGCGCGGGGCAGCCCGCGGCGGTCGAGGGCGAGCCGCTCGGCTGGGCGCGCGTGCTGCTGCACCTCGGCTACCTGAACATGTTCTTCGGGCACGAGTGGCTCAACCCGGCCTTCTGGACGCTCGCCATCGAGTTGCAGTTCTACGCCCTCGTCGGCCTCGCCTTCCCCCTGCTCGGGAGCCGGCGGCGCGGGGCGCGGCTCGCGGCGCTCGCCCTCTTCGCCGCGCTGGGCTGTCTGAGCGAGGTGGGGCTGCGGCGGAGCAGCGGCGCGCCGACGAGCAGTTTCATCTTCCACTTCGTCTTCCTGTTCGTGATGGGCGCGGCGACGTTCCAGCGGCGGGCGGGGCTGGCGGGCCGCTTCGAGCACGCGGCGACGATGGCGGGGGCCGCGGCCGGGGCGCTCCTGACGGTCGGGCCGCTCCCGACGCTGGCCGGGCTGGCGACGGCCGCGGCCATCCGCCTCTACCGCCGGCGGTCGGCCGTCACCGACTTCTTCGGCAACATCTCCTACTCGCTCTACCTGACCCACTGGCCGGTCGGCCACGTCGCGCTGAGCGTGCTGAGCGCGAAGGTGGTCGGCGACGCGACGGACGCGCGCAAGCTGCTCGTCCTGTCGCTCTCGCTCGGCCTCAGCTTCGCCGCCGCCTACGCCCTCTTCCTGCTCGTCGAGCGCCCGGCCCAGCGCTGGAGTTCGCGCATCAGGTACGGCCGCGCGGGGCGCGACGCGCGCGCCGCCGAGACGAGCGGCCTCGCCCCGGCCGCGCCCGCCGAGACGTGAAGGCCGCGAATCGTGAACCGGCAAAGGCCGCGCGCCGTGGGCCTTGAATCGTGAACCGTGAAGAGACGCCGAGCGCCGCCGTCGCCTGAGCCACTCAGGCGACGGCGGCGCTCGGTTTTAACGACTCGCGGTTTACGGCTCGCGGCGCGCGGCCTTCGCTTTTCACCTCACCAGCTGGCGCGCTTCGAGCTCGGTGGTGGCTTGGGCAACGCGGTCGGTGGCCTCCTGCTCGCGCACCCACGAGAGGAGTTCGGGGATGCCGTCTTCGAGCGTGACGCGCGGCTCGTAGCCGAGCAGGCGGCGGGCGCGCGTGATGTCGGCGATGCAGTGGCGGATGTCGCCCTCGCGGTACTTGCCGACGTACTCGGGCTCGACCTCGCGCCCCAAGCCCTCGGCGAGCAGCCGCGAGACCTCGCCGACGCTCGTCGCCCGGCCCGTCCCGACGTTGACGGCCGTGTAGTCGGCCGCGTCCTTCTCCAGCGCGAGCAGGTTGGCCTGCACGATGTCGCTGACGTGGACGAAGTCGCGCGCCTGCCCCCCGTCCTCGAAGATGACGGGCCGCTGGTTGTTCAGGAGGCGCGAGGAGAAGATGGCGCAGACGCCCGTGTAGGGGTTCGAGAGCGCCTGCCGCGTGCCGTAGACGTTGAAGTACCGGAGCGCCACGGCCGGGATGTTGTAGGCGCGGCCGACGACGAGGCAGAGCTGCTCCTGATCCTGCTTCGTGATGGCGTAGACCGAGGTCGGGAAGAGCGGCTTCTCCTCGTTGGTCGGGATGGGCCGCAGCTCCGAGCCGCACTGCGCGCACTCGGTCTCCCAGCGCCGCGCCCGGAGCTGTTCGGTCGGCCGCAGTTGCGGGTAGACCGCGCCGTGCGCCGGGCAGGCGTAGGCCCCCTCGCCGTAGATGGACATGGACGAGGCGACGACGAGCTTGCGGATGCGGTCGCGGCGCGCGACGACCTGTTCGAGCAGGGCGGACGTGCCGAAGGTGTTGGCGCGCACGTACCGCTGCATCTCGTACATGGACTGCCCGACGCCGACCTCGGCCGCCTCGTGGTAGACCGCCTCGACGCCTTCGAGCGCGCGCGCGAGCAGGCCCTCGTCGCACACGTCGCCTTGCAGAAACTCGGCCTCCGGGTTGAGGTGCGCCGGGCGCCCGCCGCCGGCGTGCACCTGCGGGACGAGCGCGTCGAGCACGCGCACGCGGTGGCCGCGCGCGACGAGCGCGTCAACGAGGTGCGAGCCGATGAAGCCCGCCCCGCCTGTCACCAGAATGTTCACTTCGGTTCGTTCCTCCTGACAAAAGCAAGTAGACAGTAGTCAGTAGTCAGTAGTCAGTAGAAAAACAATCGCTATCGAGTCGTTCGCGTGTCAGCGTCAGCGGTCGCGGCGCGGAGCGCCTACCGGCTACTGACTACTGTCTACTGTCTACTGCCTTCAATTATCTCCGCGAAGCGTTCGCGGCGCGAGGGGTGGATGAAGGCGTAGTTGTCTTCGCCCACCTCGGCGGGGGTCACGGGCCGGAGCCGGCCGCGGCCGCCGTCGTTCGCGTAGTGGTAGAGTTCGTAGCCCTTCGAGAAGAAGAAGTCGGTCAGCTCCGCGAGCCGCACGCCGAAGCCTTCGAGGTACCACGGGTTGATCTCGCAGATGACCGAGGGGAGGTGGCCGGCGATGGTGCGCTCGGCCCCGCGGAAGGCGAACAGCTCCGCGCCCTCCACGTCGCACTTGACGAGCGTCAGGTTCTGGAGCCGCGGCAAAAATTCGTCGAGCGCGACGACCTCGGCCGTCACGTCGCGCGTCGAGGCCCAGCGCACCTGCTGCTCCTTGCCCGCGCGGTCGTCGTCGCGCCCGCCGATGTAGGCCAGCCCGGCCGCGATGGCCCCGGAGGCCTGAACGGGCACGGTGAACGTGATGCGCCCGGCCCGGTCGCTGCAACCCTTCGGCACGACCTCGACGTTCGAGAGCCTGAGCAGCTTCGCGACGAGCGCGAGCGTGCGGTGCGTGAACGGGACGGGCTCGAAGGCGTAGACGCGGCCGGCCGGGCCCGCGCGGCGCGAGAGGTGGTAGCAGTAGAGCCCGTAGTTGGCCCCGATGTCGAGGGCCGTCTCGCCGGGCAGCAGCGCGTAGCGGATGAGGTCTAATTCGGGCTCCGACCACTTGCCGGAGCGGATGTCCCAAGCCTTCGAGGCGGCCTGCATGTACCGGTAGGTGTGCTCGTTCGTCACCGGGTACAGGAGCCGTTTGACCAGACGCCTTGCTGCGGAGTTTGCGCCCATCTGCTTTAGGCCGCCGGGGCGGCGGCGGGCCGCGGGGCCGCCTGCGCCGCCAGCGACGCCTCGACCTCGCCCCGCGTGAAGTTGGCGCGCTCGACGCCGTAGTGCGTCGGCGACAGGCGCGACTCGACGGGGCGGCCCCGGCGCAGGTCTTCGAGCAGACGGCCGACGAGCGGCGCGCTCTCGGCCGCGCCGCCGCGCGCGAACTGCTCCTCGATGACGGGCGCGAGCCGCTCGTTGCCGGTCGCCTGCACGACGTGGAAGAGGCTGTAGAGGTGATCCTCGTTCGGCCCCAGCTCGAACTCGGTGCGCTCGCGGATGCCGCGGAAGCCCTCGGGCGTCGGGTAGAAGTCGAAGTACTCGACCACCTTCAGGTCGAGCCGGCGCGCGAGGCCGGCGCGCACGGCGAGTTGGCGCAGCCTCGCGCTGTTCTTCTGCAGGGCCGGCAGGCGCTTGACGTGATCCTTCCACGTCACGGGGAAGCGGTTGCTCCAGAGCGCGTAGGTGACGCTCGTCTCGGGCGGGTAGAACGGGAGGTGCGCGACGTAGCTGTCGACGAAGGCGACGTGGTGGCGCGGGTGCGGCGCGCGCTCGATGAGCCGCATCTCGTAGAGTTCCGCCGCCTCGTCGACGGGCTCGGGCTTGGTGAAAGTCCAGTGCTCGTAGCCGGGGCCGAAGGCGGTCACGGTCGAGAGCAGCATGTTGCCGTGGTGGTGGATGGACTTGGTCGAGATGTCGGTCTCGCGCCCCGGCAGGGGTATCCAGCAGTTGGCGACGAGGCCGTAGTAGGCGTTCAGCTCGACGTTGAGGCCGAGGACGGGGTAGTGGCGCGCGGCCAGCGCGCCCGGCGCGCGGAGGTGGCGTTCGAGGACTTCGGAGAGGAAGCCGGCGTCGCCCGACATCTCTTCGAGGACGGGGCGGCTCAGGCGGTTGGCCTCGTGCTTGTCGCGCGCGCCCTTGAAAACGGCGTCGAGCGCCGTCACGTATTTCTTGATTCTTCCCATGTCTCTGGCGTGAAGCGGGCGAGCATTCATACCACACGGGGCGCGGGGCGTTCAACGACGCGGCCCGGCGACCCGTCGCGGCGCGCGCCGACGACCGACTCGATGATGCGGAAGACGCGCGGGGCCTGCACGCGCGCCGAGTAGTGCTCCTCGACCGTGGCCCGGCCCGCGCGCCCGAGCCGCTCGCGCAGCTCGCGCGAGCGCAGCAGGCGCGTGAGGCGTTCGACCCACTCGTCCTCGGTCGCGGCGAGCATCCCGTTCTCGCCGTCGCGGATGATCTCGGAGTTGACGCCGACGGGCGAGCAGACGGTGGGCGTGCCGAGCGCCATGTACTGCAGGGCCTTGAGACCGCACTTGCCGCGGCTCCACTTGTCGTCGGGCAGCGGCATGATGCCGACATCGATGACGCGCAGGTCGGCCACCTCGGTCTCGGGCCGCCACGGCATCGCCTCCACGTCCATGCCGTCGATCTTGAAGCCGGGCGCGCCGATGACCCGCAGGCGGAAGCGCTCGCGCCGGGCGAGCTTTTGCAGCGCCGAGCGCAGGGTGTCGAGGTGCTGCGCCGTCGAGTAGCTGCCCGACCAGCCGACCACCGGCGGGTCGTTCTCCGCCTTCGGCTCGACCTCGTACTTCTCGGTGTCGATGGTGGTCGGGACGATGGTGACGTTCGGGTTGACGGCGCGCGCGTAGTCGGCGAGGTAGGAGTTGCCGGCCATGACGTGCGCGGCCATGCGGCAGATCGAGCGCGTCTTGCCGGGGAACTTCAGGTAGCTCAGGTAGCCGTTCGAGGGGCTGACGTAGGGGACGAAGACGGCGTCGTCGAAGTCGAAGATGAAGGGGACGCCGGAGCGCGCCACGAAGCGCTCGAAGAGCGGCGGCCCGAGCAGCGCCGCCTCGCGCAGGATGTAGACGGCGTCGTAGCGGCGCGCGTCGCGCACCTCGCCGAAGCGGCGCGCGAGCGCCTGCGCCACGAGGCGGAGTTTCTCGGCCGTCCGCCCCGGCTTGTAGAGCACGGCGTTCAGCCCCCTCGACTCGAAGGGCTTGAACGTGACCTCGACGCCGCGCTCGCGCAGCAGCGGTGCCCACTGCTCCATGCGGAAGCGCTGGCTCGGGTTGGTGTCGCAGATGCTCGGGACGATGGCAAGCAGGCGCATGGCTTTCGTGCTCTTAAAACCCCCTTGGTCCGTAATTCTGCCGTGCCGGGCGGAGGCGGGATTATACACGCCGGCCCCGCGCCGGGGCCAACGCGGCGGCGCGCGCGCCGAGCACGCGGCGGTAGAGGCGGCGGTAGCTCTCGCCACCGACCGTCTCGAGGTCGAAGCGGCGGGCGGCCGCGTCGCGGCAGCGCTCCTCGAGGCCGCCCTCGCGCCGCAGCTCCTCGACGGCCGAGAGCGCGCGGCCGTAAGACTCGCGGCCCAGCTCGCGCACGATGACGCCGACGCGCTCCGACTCGACGACCGCGTCCACGTCGCCGATGCCGGCGTTGCAGACGACGGGGAGGCCGGCGGCGAGGTACTCGGCCAGCTTCGTGGGCGACGAGGAGAGCTTCGAGTAGCAGGGCTTGATGAAGGAGACGGCGAGGTCGGCGGCCTTCAGGTAGCGCGGCACTTCCGGGGGCGCGACCTTGCGGACGAGGAAGTCGGAATCTTTCACGCCGCGCGCGCGCAGGGGGCCGGC
>Ga0196977_1000089_pt1 | contig 61087 bp, 47 predicted proteins | sample S3v_1013CmetaG_FD_148634 | JGI IMG/M metagenome (GOLD analysis project Ga0196977, IMG submission 148634) | Soil microbial communities from Anza Borrego desert, Southern California, United States - S3+v_10-13C | ecosystem: Environmental > Terrestrial > Soil > Desert | place: USA: California... | reverse complement strand
TCACTTCGGCGTTAGCATTCTTCCGGGCCATCGAGTTCTCTCCTGTTCTCGTTTTTGTTTGGCGACTTGAACTTTACAGGAGACCTCTTTGGCCCTTTCTTTTTGCAGAACTATCGGGACACTACCCCTTCTCCCCTCGCACAGGGGAGAAGGCTACGTGGGTAGCCTCACCCCGCTTGCGGGGAGAGAGTGGCCGAAGGCCGGGTGAGGGGCCGCCGCTATCGCGCTCCTCTTTTCAACATCCCATGTTTCATCAGCCACATTGCGTGTCGCAGATCGACGCCGCGCAGCGTCTCTTTGCGCAGAATCTCCTCGAGCACATTCATGTCGAGCCCCAGATCTCGATGCGGTTCGCGCAACGGCTCGCCGGTCGCGATCACCTTCGTGTTCTCGTCGAGCAGCTCGGTCGCGTAGTGGCCGAAGTGCTCGACGAACGATGGCGTCGCGTAGTGCGCGGCCGGTGTGAACGGCAAGCGCTTCGCGATGCTGCCGAGGTGCGTCCAGAGCTCATCGAAGCGTCGCATGATGACGGGCTCGGAGAATGTCGACAGCGCACGCGCGCGTGACGCCTCGGCCATGCGCATGCGCAGCGCGTCGTCGCGGATGAGCGTCGACAGCGCGCGTTCCATCGCGCCGAGATCGATGGCGACGGATTGTGCGAGCCGGAAGTGATCGCGCAGCTCATCGCCGTCGTAGATGCCCGCGCGGCGGTTTTCGTCGGCGTCGACATGACCCCAGTATGTCGGGATCAGAAAGCCGGTCTCGCCGTCGACGACCATGTCGCGATAGCCGTCCCAATCGGCGACCACTTGAGGCACGCCTGACGCGAGCGCCTCCAGCGGCGTGTTGCCGAGCGTCTCCTGCATGTTGTCGACGGGCGACACGAACACATCCGCGTTCGCATACAGCAGGTGCCGTTCTTCCGGCTCGACCGCACCGCGGAAGTGGACGCGATCGGCGACGCCGAATTCCGCCGCGGCGTTGCGCAGCTCGGCGACATATTCGGGTGTCCCGGTCCCGCCGATGACGAGCTGCAACTCGCGCGTCGGGAACGCGCGCACGAGATTGCGAAATACGCACAGCAGCGGAACGAGGTCACCTTTGTCGACGGCAGAGAGTCGTCCGAGCCAGAGCAGCACGAACGTGTCGCGTTTCTTTCGCGGCCGCGGTCGGAAGTGTTCCGTGTCGATCGAATACGGCAGCACCACGAGCTGGCCGCGGAATGGATACCGGCCGCCGTGCGCCACGCGCAGACGATCGCCGACGTGCGCGAGCAGGTTCGCGATCGCGGTTTTCGCGGAGCGGCTGATGCAGACGATCGCATCGCACGGCCGCACGTCGGCGAGCAGCGTGTTGAGAATCCAACCGTCGAGCAGGCCTTGATAGCTGAGCACGTGCGGCGTGGCGGTGACCGGATAAAGGCGTTTCGAGTACGTCGCACGCAATCGCACCGCGGTCCCGAGATTGGCATCGGCGTCATGCCACGCGTCGAACGGGAAGCGTCCGAAGTCTTCGAAGAGGTCGTCGATCGGATGCGCTTGCAGTTTCAATTGCTCGATGAATGCACGCGCCTCCGGTGTCGAACAGAAGAGCTGATGCGGTCCCGCGCTGTGCCGTGCGAGCGCGCCGAAGAACATCTCCACCGACATCTCGCGTCCGTAGAGCGGTCCGTCGTTGCCGCGGATCGACACGCGGTCGAGGAAAGACGCGATGCGCGTATTCACGCCGCGACCTCGCTGCACATGCGCCGCAGCGCGAGCTCGAGCACCGCCGTGGCGTACAGCGGCAGCGCATTGAAGTCGTCGCCGACGCGGCCTTCGCAGTAATCGTCGTACGTCGCGCGCAGCACGTGTGCGTCGACGAGACCCATGTCGGCGAGATGCGATTCTGCGAACAACTCGCGAACCATCGGTCGCGCCGCGCGTGCGAATCCGTGGCGAAAGAGCGGCGAGAAGGTCTCGGTCGAATGGGGATGTGTGACGAGCCGCGAGCAGCCGCGACGCGCGAGCATCTCGCGCGAGAGCCGCCGGCCGCGCCGCCATTCGGCCGGCAGGCTGCGCGCGAACGTGAAAAGCTCCGGCGTCGTCAGCGGGGCGATCGGCCAGATCCCGTGATGCAGGTAAAGCGGCGCCGACGCCGCGAGGCCTTCGAGCGATGAGTATGCGATGGCGGGACGCGGCGCAATGTCGAGGCGCGCATCGCGCAACGCTTCGCGCGCACGGCGCGTGAGAAATGCGGGTGGTTCCGCATCCGCTTCAGCTTTTGTGTCGTCCTCGCTGCGATGCAGCAGGCACAGCTCATCGCCGCCGATGCCGGTGAGCATCGCGGCCATCCCATTGCGCGACGCACTCCGCAGCATTGCCGCGGCCGCGTCGTAATAGATTTCCTCCCACGGCACGATGCGCGCGCCGCCATGCGCAAGCGGCGGAAACTCATGCGCATCGATTGCGGTGTCGACGAACGCGAATCGGCCGATGAGCTCCTGACGTCGCAATCGCTGGCCGATGCCGGGCTCGCCGTTTTGGAGCAGACCGTAGGTTTGGAGCGGGAATGTGAAGTCTGTTGCGACGGCGGCGACGATGGCGGAATCCAGTCCGCTGCTCAGCTCGGAACCGACGGGCTGAGGGCCCGTCGTTCCGGATGGGACGAGCCACCGCTGCATGGACGCAGTGAGGATCTCGAGTGCGATCGCGGGCGGATTGGCGCCTTCGCGCAACGTGCGCGGCCGCGGCACTGCAATCGGCTCGGGATAGTCGATGGTCAGCGGTTCGTGCGGTGACCATCGCGCCACGCTGCGTTCCGTCAGTTGCAATACGCCGTCGAACATCGTGCGGCGCGAATACGGATGCGCGAACGCCGCGATGAACGGCGCCGCTGCCTCGAAATTGAGCGCGGCGGGGTCGAGGCGTTCGTACAACTCGGCGGGATCCCAACTGCCGAGGAGCGTGTCGCCGTCCTGCATCAGATAAAGCGGCGCCGTGCCCCACGAGCCCGCGCGAATGCGCAACGTCTGATCGCGTGGATCGATGGTGATGGTGACCGATTCGAGCGCGTTGCGCTCACGCACGCAAAACACGAAGCGCCCGCTCCGGTCCGCGGCAGCGAGCGCCTCGATGAATGGATTGACGAACGGTTCGATCGTGCTTGCCGAAGAAGCCCAGCCGTCCCGGTAAGGCTGCCAGTCCGCCGCGAGGTCCGCTAGACCAATTCGCAATTTCAGCATGCGACGGGCCGGCGATGTCTCAGTCGTGCTTTTTCTGCCTGTCGCGCGGGCCCTCCAGTTTGCCCCTGGTCGCGCCTTCGTAGGATTCGTCGACCTCGATCGGCAGCGCCTCGCCGAGCCACTCGGAACCGTTGGGAACGTTCAGCTCATCCATGGACGATTCTCCTTTCGCGCCCGAGGGTACATAGGGATGGATGAATTTGATGTTCCGTTGAGGACGAGTAGCTCGGGTTCCTCGGGGTTCCTCGGGGGTTCCTCGGGTTCCTCGGAGGGGACGGAAAATCGTATCTCCCCCGAGGGACTCCGAGGGAACCCATGGAACCCGAGGAACCCGTCCGCGGCGAATATTGACGCTCCATGGGTCGTTCACTACACTCGCTTTCCTTTACGAGGCGACGTAGCCAAGTGGTAAGGCAGAGGTCTGCAAAACCTTCATCCGCCGGTTCGATTCCGGCCGTCGCCTCCAACTTTTCCCTCCCTCCCCATTTCGCCTTCGCACAGACCGTGGAGTCTCACGGCTGGTTTCGGCTCGCCCCGTTTCGCTGGTCGCGCGAGGAGCGCGTCTTGCGGCGCCGCGAGGCGCTGCGCGAAGGCGTCGTCGAGCTCGCAATCGAGCAGCGCGGCAACAAGCTGCGCGTCACAGGCGCTGCGCCGAGCGATGAGCTGACGCGGCGCATCACGCGGATGTTGCAGCTCGACGTCGACGTGAGCGAATTCGCCGCGATGTGCCGCGCGTCTGAACGTCACGCATGGGTCGACGCTGCCGGATTCGGACGTCTGCTCTGCGGCACGACGCTCTGGGAAGACGCGGTGAAGATCATCACCACGACGAACACGATGTGGTCGCAGACGGTGCGCATGAACGAGCTGTTCGTCGCCAGGTGCGGACGCGACGGCGCGTTTCCCGATCCCAAAGATGTGCTGCGCTTTTCCCCGGAAGAGCTGCAGCGCGATTGCCGCCTCGGATATCGAGCCAAATCCATTCACGCGTTAGCGGCGCTGATGAGCACCTCGGAGTACCTCGGAGGGGACGAACACGAAAGCTCCTCCCCTCCGAGGAACTCCGAGGTACGCCGAGGGACTCCGAGGTACTCAACACCAGACCTCTTCAAGCACTACCAAAAACTGCCCGGCATCGGTCCGTACGGCGCCGCGCATCTGCTGGCGATGGACGGCCGTCACGACTACATCGCGGTCGACTCGGAGTTCCGCCGCTTCGTGCGCGAGACGTATCACAAGGGTCGGCGCGTCAGCGACGCGACGATGCTGCGGCGCTACAACCGGTGGGGACGGTGGAAGTACCTCGCATACTGGTCGGAACTATGGAGCTCAGTGGCGGATCGTTTGCAGCCGGGCGGAAACGGAGAGGACAAGTAGTGTACGCCGCTCGGAAGCAATTCGGAATATTGACCGCGAGCCGTGCCGTTTGGATAATCTCTCTTCAGGCGCGTAACGGTAAGCTGCTGAATATCAATAGTTTACGTGCTTGTAACCGGAGGTCTCTTGGACGATAAGATCAAGCAGCTTCTGCAGGACCTCGGCACGGCCATCAACGAATCCATCTCCAGCTCCGACGACGTCAACCAGCACATCCAGCGAATCCGCGACGAAGGCTACGACCTCTACGTCGTGCTCGACGCCACCATCGGTCTGAACAAACAGGACTCTGAAGCCTCCGAGGATGTAGTGCCGGTACCGGCCACTCCGCCGCGCGAAGTGCAGTTTCGCATCAACGTGAACGACCTCTCGATGCTTCGTTCGCTGGGCATCGATCCGACGCGCAAGGTGAAGTCGGCGCGCCGCGTCGAGCCACTCGCATTGCCGGCCGCGTCTGAAAACAACGAATGACGCGATTCCCGTGACCTCTCTCCTCAATCTGTACGACCTCGCGCCCGCGGATTTGCAGCGGACGCTCGCGGAGGTCGTGTCGCCGGCGTTCCGCGTGAAGCAGATTGAGGATTGGCTGCATCGCGGCGTCGATTCGTTCGACGCGATGTCGAACCTTCCGAAGGACGTGCGCGCGACGCTCGCGGAACGTTTCACCGTCGCGCAACCGGAGGTGCTGACGCGCACCGAGCCCGCGGCGGATGGCAGTCGCAAGTATCTGTTTTGCCTCGCCGACGGGCAGAAGATCGAGTCGGTGTTCATGCCGATCGGCGATCGCATCAGCATCTGTCTTTCCTCGCAGGCGGGATGCGCGGTCGGCTGCACGTTCTGTGTGACCGGCTTCTTCGGCGCGGGCCGCAACCTCACGCCGTCGGAAATGCTCGGCCAGTTCTACGCGATCCAGCGCGAGCAGCAGGTGCCGATGGAGCAGATGAACGTCGTGTTCATGGGCATGGGCGAGCCGCTGCTGAATTTCGAGAACGTGGTCACTACGCTGGACGTGCTCTATCGCAACATCGCGCCGCGCCGCGTGACCGTCTCGACGTCCGGCATCGTTCCCGGCATCGAAGCGCTCGCGAAACTGGAGCGACGCCCGAACCTGGCCATCTCCGTCAACGCGCCCGATCGCAAGCGGCGCGAGGAGATCATGCCCATCACGTCGAAGTATCCGCTCGACGAATTGACGCGCGTGCTGCGCGACTTCCCGCTCGAGAAAGGGCGCGACATCACCATCGAATACGTGTTGCTAGCGGGCTACAACGATTCGCCGCAAGACGCAGTGGCGCTGGCGAAACTGATCCGTGGCTTGCACGCGAAGGTGAACGCGATCCCGTTCAATGAAGACGCGAACCTGCCGAAGTGGATGAAGCGGCCGAACGATCGCGAGATCGATCGCTTCGTCGACACACTCGTGCGGAATGGCGTGCGCGTGACCGTGCGGCGCTCAAAGGGACGCGACATCGCGGCGGCCTGTGGACAGTTGCGCGGCAAAGAGGTTGCGAAATCGCGAGCTACTGCCGGACGCCCTCGCCGTACAACATCGGAACCCTCATCCGAAGCGGACTCGCGGCGTTGAGCTTGGCCTCGATCGCTTCCCACACATCCGCGTCTTCCGTCACCGTCCGCCAACCCTCCAGAAAGAAGCCGACCAGCGGGTGACGCAGCATCGCCGTGCCGCTGGCGTACGAGAGGAACGTTTCACTCTCGACGATGCGCGCGATACGGAAACCGCCGTCGAGCAGCAGTTGTTCGATGGTGTCGCGCGTGCCGCGATGCGCTTCCTGCGCATTGAGCGCTGGAATCAGGTTCTCGCGGCCGAGCTCGCGCAAGGTCTTACGGTAGATGTCATAGAAGTCGGCGAGATGGCCGGTGAAATTCGTGGTGATGACGATGCGCGCGCCGGGTCGCGCGACGCGATGACACTCGCGCACCGCCGCCAGTGGATCGGCGAAGTTGTTGACGCCGAGGTTGGACGTGATGAGGTCGAAGGTGGCGTCGTCAAAGGGCAATGCAGCGGCGTCGCCTTCGTGCAATTCGACGTTGCTCAGTCCATAGACGGCCAGCTTCCGCCGCGCTCGTTTGATCGCCGCGGGCCAGATATCGACTCCGGTCCAGCGCGACGACGGCCCATGCGCGTGCGCGAGCTCGAAGAGCGGAAAGCCGGTGCCGCACGCGACGTCGAGGCCGTCGACGTTCGGGCGCAGTTCGAGATGCTCGAACAATAAAGCGCCGAATCGCGCACTCCAGAACGACAACTCGTCATAAGCACCCTCGGCATAATCGGGATTGTCGGCGATGCTCATGGGTTTATTGGCCTCTGTAGCCTTCTCCCCTCGACGAGGGGAGAAGGTGGCCGAAGGCCGGATGAGGGGTCAAATCGTCGGCCCCTCACCCGGCCTTCGGCCACCCTCTCCCCGCAAGCGGGGAGAGGGCTACATAGGCACGCTCCCCTTCAAAGGATACTTCTGCCGCACGGTATGAATGGCGCCTTTGGGACTGAGCTGGCTGGAAAACAGCGTCACGGCATCAACGACAAACGGATCCGACTCGTAATCGCGCAATGACTTCGTGTAGAGATCGATCGATGCCGGTGGCCACGGATCGCGGATGCGCATCAGCGTCAGGTGTGGTTTGAACTCACCCGCATCGAGCTTCACGCCGTGCTTTTCGACGACCTCGCGTACCGTTGTTGCCAGCGTCACGAATTTATCTTCGGGCTTCAATCCAATCCAGCCGACGCGCGCGTGGCGCGCGTTCGGAAAAAAACCGGCGCCCGTCAGTCGCGCTTCGAACGCACCGACCCTGCCGAGCGCTTCTGTGAGCGCCGGCGTGACTGCGTCGACGTTCGCCTCCGGTTGTTCGCCGAGAAACGCGAGCGTCAGGTGCTGTGTTTCTTCGCGAACCCACGATGCCGGCGGCAGTCGCGGACGAAGCTTCGTCACACGCTCGTTGAGGTGGCGCAGGACCACGGCCGGGAAATTCGTGGCGATGAACAGTCGCATTCGTGACGGGGAGTGCGCGGATTGTACGCTAGTCCCGTCGACGATCCGCCTGTCCTGCAAGAAATTCGGGCGTAAAGATCTCCGCAATCCGCTCTTCGGATAAAAGATTTTTTTCGCGCAGTAAATCGGGGATCTTCTGACCGGTGCGTGCCGACTCCTTGGCGATCTCCGCCGCAGCGGCATAACCGATGATCGGATTGAGCGCCGTGGCCAGCGACGGCGAGGTCGCGTAATACGCCTCGCAGCGCTCGCGATTGGCCGTAATGCCGCGCACGCACTTGTCGACATAGACCGGCAGGAAGTTCTTGAGGATCTCCATCGAGAACGTGATCTCGAACGCCATGAGCGGCATCATCACGTTGAGCTCGAGCTGTCCCGCTTGCGATGCATATGCGACTGCCGTGTCGGCGCCGATGATGTGGAACAGCACCTGGTTCATGCACTCGAGCAGCGAGGGATTGACCTTGCCGGGCATGATCGACGAGCCGGGCTGCACGGCGGGCAGGTTGATTTCCGCGAGACCGGTCAATGGCCCGGAGGCGAGGAGGCGGAGGTCGTTCGTAATGCGCGTGAGCTCGAGTGCGAGATTGCGCAAGGACGCCGACACCGCCACGACCGATAATTGCGATTGCATCGCCTCGCGCAGGTCGTCGCTCGATTGCAGCTCGAGGCCCGTCGATTCGCCGAGATGGCGCACGACCACGAAGCGATAGCCGATCGGTGTGTTGATGCCTGTGCCGGCGGCGGTGCCACCGATGCCGAGGACGCGCAGTTCATTGGCGGATTCGCGCAGGAGACGTGTGGCGCGCCGCACCGCCGATGCGTATGCCTTGAACTCCTGTCCGAGCGTCACCGGCGTCGCGTCCGCGAGATGCGTGCGGCCGGACTTGATGACGTCCACGAACTCGTCGCCTTTTGCGTCGAGTGCTTCACGGAGTCGATCGAGTTGCGGTCCGAGGCGCTCGAGCAACATCAGCGTGGCGACGCGGATCGCGGTCGGGAACACGTCGTTCGTCGACTGCGACATGTTGACGTGATCGTTCGGATGGACCGGCTTGTATTCGCCGAGCTTGCCCCCCAGCGAGAGGTTCGCGACATTGGCGATGACCTCGTTGCAGTTCATGTTGAACGAGGTGCCGGCCCCGGCCTGGAAGACGTCGACGACGAAATGCGGGCGGAAGCGCTCGAACTCGCGGAGGATGCGATCGCACGCTCCGACGATCGCGTTGGAAGTTTGTTCATCCATCGCATCGAGCTCGCGATTCGCCAGCGCCGCGGCGCGTTTGAGCAGGATGAACGCGCGGATGAACGAGGGATGCTCGCGCAATCCGCTGATCGGATAGTTCTCAACAGCGCGTTGTGTCTGCGCGCCGTACAACGCGTCCTCAGGGACGCGCACTTCGCCGAGAGTGTCTTTTTCGATTCGCATACCGGGTCGGCATGCACGCAACTCTCAGGCCTTGAGCGCGGCCAGGCGTTCCTTCGACTGCTCGAAGACCTGCTTGTGCAGCGACTGCCCGTGCGCGTCCATCGTGACGATGGCCATGAAGTCTTCCACCCACAAATGCCAGATCGCCTCGGGCGACCCGAGATCCATCCAGTCGACGCCGTCGACGCGCTTGATCGATGCCGCGCAGACCTGCGCCGCGCCGCCGATCGCATGCAGATACACCGCACCGTATTCGCGGCACGCGGCGAGCGTCTTCTCGCCCATGCCGCCCTTGCCGATGACGCCACGGATCTTGTAGTCGCGAATGACCTCGTGCTGATACGGCTCCTCGCGCGACGAAGTGGTCGGCCCCGCCGCCTTGCACACCCACTGATCGCCCTCTTTCACCATCACCGGCCCGCAGTGATAGATGATGTGGCCCTCGAGATCGACCGGCGGCTTCACACCTTCATGAATGCGATGGTGAACCGCGTCGCGGCCCGTGTACAAGCGGCCGGTGATCGCAACGGTATCGCCAACGTGCAGCGTGCGGATGGTGGCTTCGTCGATGGGAGTGGTGAGATTGATCATCGCTGGTTCCTCGGGTTCCTCGGTTCCTCGGGGTTCCTCGGGGTGGCAAAGCGTTTCTTTTCTTTTCGCGCTTCGGTTTCAACGAAACGCATCAGAGCCGTGAGGCCTTTGCCGATGCCGCGGATCGTGTCGGCGAGTGGCTGGAATTGATCGGCGGAAAGAAACTCGAGACGCGACGACAGCTCTGTCTGCGTTTCGAGCTCGAACACCGAACCGAGTGCGTTCTCGAGAAAGTTGTAGCGTTGACGCGGTGTCTGGCGCCCGTACCCTTCAGCGATGTTCGACGGGATCGACACGGCCGCGCGTCGCATCTGCTGCACAATTCCGAATCTCTCTTCTGCCGGAAACATCTTGGTGGCGGCGTAAATCTTTACAGCCAAAGTCATCCCATCCTGCCACACGCTCAGATCACGATACGAGCTCATACCTATCCCCCCGAGGAACCCGAGGAACCCGGAACCCGAGGAACCACTTCAGTAAAGCCACCCAGTCACGTTCCCCGCGAGATCCAGGTTCGCTCCGCGTCGCCGGAACGCCCAGCACATGTACGCGATCGACACGAAGAACGATGCGGGGAGGCGATTGAGTTTGCCGATCTTGCACGCGAGCAGCGTGGTCTTGCCGCCGAAGCCCATCGGCCCGATACCGGATTGATTCGCCTTTTCGACCACGCGCGCTTCGAGCGCCGCCAGTTCGGGATCGTCGTTCGGGTCATCCATCGTGCGCAACAACTGTTCTTTCGCGTGGCCGTAGCCGGTGCCGCGGTCGCCGCCGATGCAGACGCCGAGGATGCCGGGGCCGCAGCCCTGACCCTGGGCTTGCACGACGCAGTCGAGGATGGCGTTCTCGACGCCGCGCAGGTCGCGGCCGCCGAGGTCGGGGTGAGGGAGCGAGTACTGCGCGTTCATGTTCTCGCAGCCGCCGCCTTTGAGCATCAGCTTCACTTCGACGTGCGGCTCGCGCCACTGATGGAAGTGAAAGACCGGTGAGCCGGGGCCGGTGTTGTCACCGGTATTCTTTCCGGTGACGCTGTCGACGCTGTTCTGCCGCAGATACCCTTTCTTCGTGGCCGCACGCACCGCCTCTGTCGCCGTCTCCTCGAACGCGAGCTGGTCGTAACCGACCGGCGTGTGCACGTAAAAGAGGATCGTGCCGGTGTCCTGGCAGAGGGGCAGCGAGCTGTCGCGCGCCAGGACGATGTTGCAGCCGATGACGTCGAGCGCGACGTCGGCGTTCGAGCCTTTCTCCTCTTGCTTGCGCGCGCCTGTGACGGCGCTGACGACGTCGTCGGGCAGTTGCGTCGACGTGCGGCGGATCAGCTCGAGAATGCTTTCAAAGAGTGCGGATTCGGTCTGGACTGCAGTGGGATACAGCGGCTGGACGCTCATGAGGTTCTCCCGTGGACGGAGGGCGAGTCTATCGTTGGAGGAAACGACCGGCAAGGGAAGGGGATTTCAGGACGGTGGGCGGGAGTGAGATTGAAGGCCGGTGCGCGGCGTCGTACTCCGCGGTGACGGCTTTGGCATCACGATAGGTCGGAACCACGGCGGCATGAGCCGCCGTGGTTCTTGCACGTCAGTCGAGCGAAGCGCTGCCGGTCTTGCCGTACTCGTGATACGTCTCGTCGACGCGGTAGACGTGTGGCTCTTCGCCGCGATACCTGGTCCCGGACTCGACAGACGTGTCGTAGGGCACAAGGTTGATGAACGGCGAGACTTCCCAGGAATGGTTCGCGGCGTCGGTCAACGTGATGTGCAGCGAATACGTCGAGCCGTACCGCTGCGGTGCGCCGAACTTCGACGTCTGTCGCATGGTGAACACGGGGATGTAGACGTTCTGTTGAGTCTCCGGATCGAACTGCGCCATCCACAACTGCGTGAGATACACGGCGCTCGAACCGATGGTGATCGCGTTCAACGCCAGTCCATCGCCGAATCGGCAGAGCAGATAGACGGAGTGTTTGCGATCCGACAGCCTGCACGGCGCGTTCGTCGTGTTCGGTGGGAAGCCGCCCACGACCGGGTACTCGTAGATGAGCTGACCGTCGGTTCGCTCGGCGATGGACATTCTGATCGTCGAGAGATCGATCGGTTCGTCGATCACCGCATTGAACTGCATCGAGTCGAAGGTCTCGGTCGACCCGCCGCTGGTGTAGAAGTTGGAGTTGCTCGACAAGGTCTCGATGTAGGTCTGCTCGACCGTGCGTTGCGCGGCGGTGAGCTCCCACTGTTTGTCCGTCGTGGCCAGGACCGTCAGTCCCTGGAGCTCGAAGCGCGGATCCCAATCGGCCGGCCGGGTAGCGCCGATTTTCACGAAGTACGTGTGTTTTCCGAGCGTGCCGAGCGTTTGCGAGAAGACACACTGCACCTGATCACCTGCATCGACCCAGATGCCGTCGGTGCGATCGAGCTGCACGCCATTCTGAGTTTCGAGATAGCAGCTCGTGCGCGCGCCGGTATCACCGTTGAGCTCACGAATGGTGGCGACGATCGAGAACGGCTGACCGACACGAATCGCGCCCGGAGCATCGACCGCAACGATCCGCAGATCCGGCCGCCGCCGCACCTTGTCGTCGACTACGACCACTTCGGTATTACCGCCGTTGAGTCCCATGACATTCACGTGCGCCTGGAACGGTGTGTGACGTTCGACGGCGCCGAGAGGGAGCGTGAACCAGCTTCCGCTGTCGACGTTATTGAAGTTCGTGGTGACGTCGTTGAGCTTGAGTTGCACCTTGGTGATGTTTGCGGTTGCTGACGGCTCCCCGGTATCGAGGTTCCCCGTCGTCACTTCGAGCTGTGCCGTGCCATTGCGCGAAAGGAGTGCGAGCGTTTCGACCGTGGCGAGCTCGCCGGCGCCTCTCGCGTTCGGCTTGCTGTCCCGATACTTGATGTGATTCGGGACGAATTGCGGACCAAGGTCGTCTTCCTGCGCAAACGCGGTGGGGAGGCAGAGAGCGAGCAAGGCGACTGCGATGATTGCCCGTTTCATGGCTCTCCTCCTACTGCGAGGTGCCGCTCGCGCTACCGCTGCGCATGTTCGAGGCGTTGCGCCGCTCGCGGCAGATCGTCTCCTGCGTGAACGAATCGAAATTGCACGCATACGGCGAGCTCGACGACGTCGATGAAGAAGTCAGCGAGGCCAGGAACGGCTCCGCAGTCCAGTGGTTCGTGCCGTCCGTGACGGTGAAATCGAGCGCGACGGTCGCGCCGAAGCGCGACTGCAGCGTGTGCGACTCACGCGTGTCGTCCCACGTAAACATCGGCTCCTCGGGTGCAAACGGGTTCTGCCGCGTGGCCCAGCCCCAGCTCCGATACACCGCGTCATCGTTGCCGTATTCGATCTCGACGGCGACGACGCCGTTGCGATCGCGGCACACCCGGATGAACGGCGACTCGCTCGAGCGCGCACAAGTGCTGCCGACCGGCGTGCTGAAGACGAAGAAGTCGTTCCACGACTTCGTGAAGAGAGCGTTGCCGTCGGTCGTGCCGGACGCGGTGACGGTGACCGACCCGAGATTCACGGCGGCGCGAATGACTCCGTCGAAGCTGAAGCTCTGCCGCACGCCTTGTTCGTGGCGCGTCCGCTCGGTCCACGAGCGTTTCTGATAGTCGTAGAGCTCGAACTCTTCCTCACTGGCGGACGCCGACCAGTTGTAGAACTCGCCGAGCACGTTGTAGACCTCGGCCTCCACGGTCCTGGTGTTGTCGGCATCGTTCCAGTCGCCGGGGTTCATCGAATCGACCACGACGGTGAAGTTGTGCCACCCCGCTTCGGCCTCGAGGATCGGCGCGAACGTGACGGTGACGCGCCCGCCGGCATTGACCCAGATGTTCTCCGCACGGTCGACTTCCACGCCATCGATGAGCAGCCGGACGTTCGCGCGTGCGCCGACGCTGCGGTTGCGCTCGACGATGGTGGTTCGCACGGTCGCGACGTTGTTCGTGATGGCAACGCCGGGCGGACTGAGGGACTGCACGGCGAGGTCCGGACGCTTCGCGACCGTCGCCTGCGCCACCGCGTGATCGGTGCCGTTGTTGAGGCCGCGCACCTGCGCGTCGATGGTGACGATGTCGCCGATGATGACGCCGGAGACGTTGCCGGAGAATGCCGGCGATTCGGGATGATTGAAGTTGACGGGCTGGATGCCATCAGCGGTCGGAATGCCGACTTTCACTTTGGTGACATAGCCGGAAGGCGCATCACCTTCGAAACTGCCCGTGGTGACTTCGACATCAGTGGTGTCATCGCGATTGAGAAGCGCACGCGCCTCGATCGACGCGATGGAAGTGACGGCGGTCACGTTGGGGACGCCGGTGTCTTTGTACTTCACGGAGTTGGGATAGGTGTCTGCGAATGCGCCGGTGGCAAGGAGGCATGCAGCGAATGCTGCTGCCTTGGTAGTCGTGCGGATCATCGTTCTCTCCCGATCGATTGGTCGTTGGTGGTGGAACTGCTGAAGGGGTACAGCGGGAGACTGCGACGATGTGTATTCACAATAACAATGCCAAAAAGAGGCTTCTCGCTCCGTGTTCTCTGTGCTCTCTGTGGTTTCTTTTCACCACAGAGGCCACAGCGGAAACAGAGCACGGCGCTTTTCATGCACGCGGAAATGCCCGGTGATCCTCTGCGGTTTCAGTATCTGAGTCTGAAAGACTCAATGTGAGGTAAATCAATGAATTTCAATAAACTTACGGTCAAAGCGCAGGAGGCGATCGCCGAGGCGCAGAACTTTGCGCGCGGCGCCGGGAACCCGGAGCTGGCCCCGGAGCACCTCCTGCTGGCACTCGTGCGTCAGGAGGGCGGAATCGTCGCGCCGATCCTGAACAAGCTCGGCGTCAATCCCGGTGTAATTGAGGCCGAAGTCGCGGCCGAGGCCGCGAAATTTTCGAAAGTCGGTGGTGCATCCGCGGAGCCGGGCGCCTCGAGCTCGCTGAGAAAAATTTTCGACGTGGCATTCAAATCCGCCGAGCAGTTCAACGATGAATACGTCTCGACCGAACATCTCCTGCTCGCGATCGCCGACGCGAAGAGCACGACCGCATCGCAGGTGCTGCGCCGCCACGGCGTGGTGCTCGACGCGGTGCTCAAGGCGCTGCAGTCGGTGCGCGGCACGCAGCGCGTGACCGATCAGAATCCGGAGGACAAATACCAGGCGCTCGAAAAATACGGACGCGACCTGACGGCGCTCGCGCGTCGCGGCAAGCTCGACCCGGTCATCGGCCGCGACGAAGAAATCCGCCGCGTCATCCAGGTGCTCTCGCGCCGCACGAAGAACAATCCCGTGCTCATCGGTGAGCCGGGCGTCGGCAAGACCGCCATCGTCGAAGGTCTCGCGCGCCGCATCATGGAAGGCGACGTCCCCGAAGGCCTCCGCAACAAGCGCGTCATCTCCCTCGACCTCGGCGCCATGATCGCCGGCGCGAAATACCGCGGCGAATTCGAAGACCGGCTCAAGGCGGTCATCAAGGAAGTGGAAGAGAGCGAAGGCGAAGTCATCCTCTTCATCGACGAGCTGCACACGCTCGTCGGCGCCGGCGCATCGGAAGGCGCGATGGATGCCTCGAATTTGCTCAAGCCGGCGCTCGCGCGCGGTGAGTTGCGCGCGGTCGGCGCGACGACGCTGTCCGAGTACCAGAAGCACATCGAGAAGGACGCCGCGCTCGAGCGCCGCTTCCAGCCGGTGCTCGTGCCGGAGCCGACGGTCGAGGACACGATCGCGATCCTGCGCGGCCTCAAGGAGCGTTACGAGGTGCACCATAAGGTCACGATCCGCGACTCCGCGATCGTGGCCGCGGCTACGCTGTCGCATCGCTACATCGCGGACCGCTTCCTGCCTGACAAGGCCATCGATCTCATCGATGAAGCGGCTGCAAGACTGCGTGTCGAGCTGACGTCGATGCCGCAGGAGATCGATGAGCTGACGCGGCGATTGACGCAGTTGCAGATCGAAGAACAGGCGCTGCAGAAGGAGAAGGACGCGTCTTCGCAGTCGCGTCTCGAAGCGGTGCGGCAGGAGATCGGCAACCTGCAGGAACAGGCCTCCGGTCTGAAGACGCAGTGGGAAAACGAGAAAGCGGTCATCAATCAGATCAACGATCTGAAGAAGCAGCTCGATGACGTGCGCGAGGATGCGAACCGCCTCGAGCGCGAAGGTGAGCTGAACCGCGTCGCCGAGCTGCGCTACGGACAGATCCCGCAGACGCAGCGCGAGATCGACTCGCTCACCGCGAAGCTCGCGGAGATGCAGGCGAAAGGTGCGCTGCTGCGCGAGGAAGTGACCGAGGAGGACATCGCGGAGATCGTGTCGCGGTGGACGGGTGTGCCGGTCACGAAGATGCTCGAGTCGGAAGTGCAGAAGCTCGTGCACATGGAAGAGAACGTGCGCCGGCGCGTGGTCGGCCAGGAAGAGGCGGTACGCGCGGTGTCGAATGCGGTGCGCCGCTCGCGCGCCGGTCTCAAGGATCCGACGCGGCCGATCGGCTCATTCATCTTCATGGGTCCGACCGGCGTCGGCAAGACCGAGCTGGCGCGCGCGCTCGCGGAGTATCTGTTCGACGACGAGCACGCCATGATCCGCATCGACATGTCGGAGTACATGGAACGCCACGCGGTGGCGCGGCTCATCGGCGCGCCTCCCGGATATGTCGGTTACGAGGAGGGCGGGCAGCTTACCGAAGCGATCCGCCGCCGGCCGTATGCGGTGGTGCTTTTCGACGAGATCGAGAAGGCGCATCCGGAAGTGTTCAACGTCTTCCTGCAGATCCTCGACGACGGCCGTCTGACCGATTCGAAGGGACGCGTGGTCGACTTCAAGAACACGGTGATCATCATGACGTCGAACGTCGGGTCGCAATACATCCACGAGGCGGCGAAGGGCAACCTGTCGGATGAGGACATGCGCCGCATGGTCGAGCAGGAGCTGCAGCAGAAGTTCCGCCCCGAGTTCCTGAACCGCATCGACGACGTGATCGTCTTCCATTCGCTCGATCTGAACCAGATCAAGAAGATCATCGAGATTCAGTTGCGCAAGCTGGAGAAGGTGATCCAGGACCGCGGCCTCACGCTGGAGATCAGCGAAGCGGCGAAGGAGCACCTCGCGCTCGAGGGTTACGACCCGGCGTTCGGTGCGCGGCCGCTCAAGCGCGCGCTGCAACGCGAGATCATCGATCCGCTGGCGATGCGGCTGCTCGAAGGGAAGTTCAAGGCGGGCGACACGGTGTTCGTAAAATTCGAGGACGGCGTGCTCGATCTTTCGCTCGAGCCGGAAGCGGCGAGCGTCAACTGACTCATTGCATGTGGCACAGGCGGATCGATTTTCCGATCCGCCTGCAGTCCGCGCGCGCCAGCCACGCGTATCCGCCGAACGGGCGCCCCCAGCGATATACGCCGTCGCTGACCGCGACCCAGCCGGTCGTCGGCGTCATCGGGTCGACCCAGTGGTGCGGCGGAAAGCCGAGCTTGTCGAGATCGGGTGGACCGAACAACGCCACGCCGAGCGCCGGGATTTTCAAGCGCCGCACTTCGTTCCGCAATCGCAGGACGTCCTGTCCCCAATCGAGATTGCTGTCGATGAGGTAATACGACGGATCGCGCACGGCCGCTTCGTTGAAGTACGCGAGGTAGTCCGGATGCGCGGCGAACGACGCGATGAGGTGCCAGGCAAGGAGCACGAAAACAGTTCCTCGGAGTACCTCGGGGTACCTCGGAGTTCGTCGGAGGGGCTGAACATCCGCGGTCTCTCCCGAGGAACCCGAGGAACCGAGGAACCCGAGGAACTGCCTCACCGTGATCGCGGCTGCGAATGACAGCGGCACGTAGATCGGGAGGATGTAGCGGATGCCGATGTTCACATGCGTGGTCATCGACCAACCGAGGATCGCCAGGGCTGCCGCTGCCGCCTCGAAGAAGACAGCGTTACGGCGTGCGAAAAAGAATCCACAGACGAACAGCAATAGCGTTGCAATGGTTGTCTTGAGCGCGAGCGCAAGCGGGAAATACCACCACCAGCCTTCATTGCTCCAGCGCGTCAGCGCGTAGCTGGGGAAGCCGGCGCGGTTCACTTCGATCATCTGCGCGATGCCCTCGACGAACGCCGGCGCCGGCACGAGGGTGTCTGCGTTGAAGCTGAAGCCGTAACCCGCCCAGATCAGCAGAGCTGCGAGCGGCGGCACGACAGCAACGGTGTAGATGCTGCGCCACCGCGCGCGTGTTTGCTCATCTCTCGCGAGACGCACTGCGTAAATCGCGGCGCATGCGATCGGAACGTACGCAAGGCACAGCAGCTTGCAGTTGATCGAAAAGCCCCATGCAACGCCGAGGACCGCTGCGCGCGCGAGCGTGGGGCGTTCGACCCAGCGCGAGAATGCCAGGAGTGCCACGGCCATCCCGGCCACACCCGGGGTATCGAGCGTCGCCAGCCCGGAGTGGCCGAGGATCGATGGTTGGGTCGTGAAGAAGAGCAGCGCCACGAGCGCCGTCAGCTCATCGCTCTCGCGCCTGACCCACGCCCACGTCGCGAGCGCGCCGATGACGAAGAACACCAGGGTGCCGACGCGGCCGAGGACGAGCAGCGTTTTGTAGTGGCCGGTCGTGTAGAACGTCGCGATCGCTTCCTTGATGGGATCGCCGCTCGTGCCATCCCACCGCGCACCCGCGAGATACGGCGGCAGCGCGATCAACAGGCGCGGCAACGGCGGGTTCTGCAACTGCAGCCAGTACGTTTGATGCGTCAGTATCTGCAGCCCGGCGGCGAGGTGCATCGGCTCGTCGGCGGTCTCGGAGAAAGTCGTGTAGGTCGATGCGATGCGGATCGCGCCGACCAGCAGAAGAGCGATCAACACGGCGCGCTTCATGACGCGGGGACCGTAGCACTTTTGGAGTGCGGTAACGACAGTTACCGCTTTTCAAAGCGGCAACGCTGGTTGGCGCGGGATCGGCGCAAGCTAGTGCTTCCGCGTAGAAAGCGGCGGCTTTGCCGCCGCACTCAATAGACTCGTGCGGCCCGACCGCTCATCCGTGGCTGTCACGAACGCCCAGACGCGTACGCTGTCCGCGACGTCGATCTCGATGGTCAGGGAAGCCGGCAACTCCGCGCCGCTGATTTCACTGCGCAACTCGGCGTTGCCATAGACGCCGAGGTTTTCGACGATGAAGTGACGTTGCGCGATGACCGTGCCGTCGCCGCCACGTAAACGCAAAGTGACGTCGTTATGCGCGCGATCCCCGACGACGTAGAGGCGCACGCTCACCTTCATGCCGCGCGTGTCGATTGCCGCGATCCGCGCGCCACCTCGGATGAAGTCGCGCTCGGGGACAGCAGGGATCGTGATCGACGTCTCCGGCTGCTCGACGTCGATGCGCCGGACGGTCGTGGTGATGCCGAGCAGATCGCTCATGCCGTGCGCGACGTCGATGAACGCGTAGCGGCGGCCGGTCGTCTCAACGGACGCGATCTCACCGGGCGCGAGGTCTCGGTCGCACCAGAAGTTCTCCGGACAATGCCGGAAGATCACGCGCAGCGGATGCGACGCGCGGTTGTGCAGGGTTTGCACGACTTTCCACTGCGCGCCGTTCGTCCCGTAGACGATGTCGCGCGTGCCGACCAGCGGGAGCAGTACCAGCTCACGCGTGGTGATCGCCGCCGGACGCCGGCGATAGATGCGAAATCCGCCTGCCTCGTGGATCAGCGCGTAATGCGCATGCAGCGCGCCGCGGTTCGGCGCGAAGTCGCGTTGATGTCCGTACGTGACGACGTAGTCGGCGCGCGCAAGCGGATGCGCGAGATCGATGCCGCCGGGATTCGTGTCGATCGCGTGCGAGCCGAGTGCCGGACCGCGATCGGCGATCGGGAAGTAATGCGTGGCGGGCTCGTAGTTCGCGAGATCGACCAGTTGCTTCTCGAGCGCGACGTAGCTGATGAAGTGCGGGAAGAGCGGCACGAGCGACGCGGACATCGGGCGCTCGAAGAAGAGCGGCAGCAGCGTGGTGTTCCGCTCGATGGGCGCGAAGATGGCGATCATCGTTTCGAGCTCGCGGCCGAAGCGGCGGATGCGCTCGAACGCGAATGCGCCCATGATCACGCCGGCGATCGTCAGCAGCGCGGCCAGCGCGATGCGCCGGCGGCCTTCGAGCGGCGCGAACCACGCCGGCAGTATGAGAAACACGAACGGCTGCATGCGCCCGGTGAACAGATCGCGCGTCCCCGCGGCCGCGGGAATCCAGAACATCATCGCGATCAGCGCGAGCGCGAGGATTCCGATCGCGTTTGCCTCGCCCCGCTTACCGCGCACGAGCGTGAACACGATCAGTACCGCGTAGAGCACCGCGATCGTGATGGCGACCGGCTTGATGTCGTGATTGAACGCGAACAGCGTATCGATGCGCGCCAGAATCGCCGCGGCGTTCCAGTCGATCGACAACACCAGCGATTTGCCGGTATTCGATTCACTCGTGGTGCCGAACATCGCCAGCAGCGGAATCACCGGCACGATCGCGACGATCTGCGCGAACCGCCGCGTGAGCAGCGACAGCAGCACGATCGCGCCGCACGCGAGCAGCGTGGCCATCGGATGCGTGAAGTTGCAGAGCACCAGCAGCAGCGCGAGCAGCGCGATCGATGCGATGGTCGGCCGGTTGCGGCGGCGCCACCAGATGCCGAGGATGATCAGGAAAAGGCCGATGCCGAGGGAGTGGTTGTAGTAGCCGGCCACGAGCGATTGCGTCCACGTGAACGGGAACGCGAGGAATGCGTAGACGTCGTTGCGCGGATCGACGGAGGTCGCGAGGAACCACGTCCCGCCGAGCATGACGATCAGGATCAACGCGATGAGCAGTTTCTCCGCGAAGAGCGGCGAAACGACAGTCATCGCCAGGGCCATCAGCACATGGCCGGACCAGTTCGGGTGTGGCCTCCGGTCGATCTTGTACGCGCGCTCGATGTTTGGCGGCGCGTCGCCGGTGGCGAGGCCGTGCAGCACCCAGGCGTTGTAGATGTGAGTGGGGCCGTCGCCGGTGGGGAGATAGCGGACGGAACCGATCGGCGCGAGATGCAGCAACGCCACCGCGATGAAAAGCGGCAGCGTCCAGCGCCTCGCAGTCACCAGTAACCGTGCTCCTTCGAGAACATGACGTCGTACACCTTGCGCGCCCAGCTCCGCTTGCCGAATTCGACGCGGCCTTCCTGCTGCAGCCATTCGCGGATGGGCAGCGTGAAGCCGGTCTTGCGGCGTGCGCGAACGCTCTCCGGAAGCGGCGGCCGCGGCGCGTTTGCGAGGATCTGTTTGCCGCGTTGTTTGCGCGTGACCAGCACCGGCGCGATCTTGCGCAGCAGGTGCGCGTCGACGAGCGGTACGCGCACTTCGAGCGAGTGGGCCATGCTGGCCCAGTCCATGTCGCGCAGCAGTTGGTTGCGCAGGTACAGCGACGATTCGAGCGCCGCGACCCGAGCGTACGGAGTGCCGGGATCGGGCGTGACCGTGCGCTCGATCAGTGCGACGAGGTCCAGTCGCTCGAGGCCTTCACGCGCGATGTCGGCGCCCAGGACGCCGGGGAGCTCGGACATGAGGAAGCGTCCGCGCTTCACGAGATACGCGCCAGCGTATGACGAGCCGTGGCGGAGGATCTCGCCCATCTTCGGACTGATGTGGCGGCTGCGTTTCGCGAGCGCCTGGTTGAGGCGATAGACGCCTTCGCCCAGGCCGGGGATGCGCGAGAGCACGGAGGTGACGGGCATCCAGCGCGGGATGTCGCGGAACGAGGTGTAGCCGCCGAACAGCTCGTCGCCGCCGGTTCCGGAGAGCGCGACTTTGAGTCCCATCTCCGCGGCGGCTTTGCTGATGAAGTAGCTGTTGAGGCCATCGACCGTCGGCTGGTCCATGGCGGCGAAGATGCGCGGCAGCTCGTTGCGAAAGTCTTCGCGCGCGAGGTCGCGAATGGTGTGACGCACGTCGTACTCGCGCGCGACGAGCGCGGCCAGCGGCGCTTCGTCGTTGTCGCGGCCGCGATACTCCTCGAAGCGCAGTGTCATCGTCTGCAAGTCGGTCGCACCCGCTTCGCGCGCGAGTGCAACGATCGCGGTCGAGTCGATCCCCGCGGAGAGGAACGCGCCGACCGGCACGTCCGCGACCAGGTGATAGCGCACCGATTCGAGCACTGCGTCATGTACGAAGTTGCGGCGTTCGACGTCGCTGACGTTGTGTGCGTTCTCGACCGCATCACGCAAGGTCGCGGCAATCGAAAAGTATTGTTGCGGCTCGCGTAAACCGTTCGCGTCGACGTAGGTGTACGAGCCGGCGGGAAGCGCGCGGATGGCGCGGTACATCGTGAATGGCTCCGGCACCGTGCCGCGCAGAAAGAAGCCCGCCGCCGCCGCGGGCTCGAATCGTTTATCGATGCGATCGCTGGCGATGAGCGCTTTCACCTGGGACGCGACACGCAGCGTGCCGCCGTCCGTCGCGTAATAAAGCGGCTTGATGCCGTACGGATCGCGCGCGAGGAACATGCGCCGCTTCGGGCCATCCCACAGCACGATGGCGAACATGCCCCTCAGCTCGTTGAGCATGCCCTCGCCCATTTCGTCGTACAGCTGGAGCAGGACTTCGGTGTCCGAATGCGAAGTGAACGTGCGGCCCTTCGCTTCAAGACGCGCACGCAGCTCCTGATAGTTGTAGATCTCGCCGTTGAAGATGATCACGCGCTCGCCGCGCCGCATCGGCTGCGCGCCGGCGGGGGAGAGGTCGATGATCGACAGGCGCCGATGCCCGAGGCCGACCCGCCGATCCTCGGACACCCACACATCAGCGGCATCGGGCCCGCGCGAGCGCATGCACTCGCGCGATCGCAGGAGCTCCTCGCGATCAACGGGCGCCGCGCCGGCCGCAAATGCAAAGACGCCATTGATCCCGCACATCCGAGGCCTGGATTGTATGTGGAACGCCGGCGTCCCGCCGGTTGAGCAGGGAGCGTCCCGCTCCCGTCCCGGCGCTCAGCACGGCGGCGAGACGCCGCCTGCTCAGCCGGCGGGACGCCGGCGTTCCAATAGAATCCGCGCTCATGCGCCGCATCCTTGCGTTTGTACTCCTCACGACCACCCTCACCGCGCAACAGACCATCCACGGTTTCGCGGACCCCGCCAGACAACACGCGCTCGAAGTAAAGTTCGACGCGCACCTCTCGCGTGCAAACCTCGAAGCCTGGATGAAGCGCCTCGCCGCCCGCCCGCACCACCTCGGCTCGCCATACGGCAAAGAGAATGCGGAGTACATCGCGTCGCTCTTCAAGTCGTGGGGATACGACACTGCCATCGAACGCTTCGACGTGCTGTTCCCCACGCCGAAGACGCGCCTCGTCGAGCTCATCGCGCCGGAACGGTACGTGGCGAAGCTCGTGGAGCCGGCGCTCGCCGAGGATGCGACGTCGAATCAGCTCGCGGAGATGCTGCCGCCGTACAACGCGTACTCAACCGACGGCGATGTCACGGCAGAACTGGTCTACGTCAACTACGGCGTGCCGAAAGACTACGAAGTGCTCGAGCGCAACGGCATCGGCGTGCGCGGCAAGATCGTCATCGCGCGCTACGGCCAGTCGTGGCGCGGCATCAAGCCGAAGGTCGCCGCCGAGCGCGGCGCGATCGGCTGCATCCTCTACTCCGATCCGCGCGACGACGGCTACTTCGAAGGCGACGCGTATCCGAAGGGCGCGTTCCGCAGCGATCAGAGCGCGCAGCGCGGGTCGGTTGCCGACATGCCGTTCCATCCCGGCGATCCGCTCACGCCCGGCATCGGCGCGACGTCCGATGCGAAACGCCTCGACCGCAGCGCCGCGAAGACGATCACGAAAATCCCCGTCCTCCCCATCTCCTACGGCGACGCCCTTCCGCTCCTCCGCGCCCTCGGCGGCCCCGTCGCGCCGGAAAAATGGCGCGGCGCGCTTCCCATCACCTATCACCTTGGCCCCGGCCCCGCGCGCGTGCATCTGAAGCTCGCCTTCGACTGGAAGCTCGCACCCGCGTACAACGTCATCGCGCGCATGCGCGGCACCGACCTCGCCGATCAGTGGATCTTGCGCGGAAACCATCACGACGCGTGGGTGCACGGCGCGCTCGATCCCGTCAGCGGAATGGTGGCGCTGATGGAAGAAGCGCGCGCGATCGGCGAGCTGGCGAAGAGCGGCTGGCGTCCGCGGCGCACGCTGATCTTTGCCGCGTGGGATGGTGAGGAGCAGGGCCTGCTCGGATCGACGGAATGGGTCGAAACGCATCTCGCCGAGCTGAAAGAGCACGCCGTCGTCTATATCAACTCGGATTCGAACTACCGCGGCTTTCTCGATGCGGGCGGCTCGCACACGCTCGAGCGATTCGTCAATGAAGTCGCACGCGACGTCGAAGATCCGCAGCGTAAGGTCTCCGTGCTCGAACGCCGCCGCGCATACGATCTCGTGAATGCGGAAGGTGCCGACGATCGCCGCGAGATTCGCGATCGCTCCGGCATTCGCCTGGACGCACTCGGCTCCGGCTCCGATTACTCGCCGTTCCTGCAACACGCTGCGATCGCGTCGCTGTCGATCGGCTATGGCGGCGAAGGCGAGTACGGCGTCTATCACTCGGCGTACGACTCGCTCGCGCATTACCTTCGTTTCGCCGATCCGAACTTCGACTACGGCATCGTGCAGGCGAAGACGACCGGCCGGATGATGCTGCGTCTCGCGAACGCGGACTTTCTGCCGTTCGAAGCGTCGACCCTCGCGGATGCGGTCTCGCGTTATGCAAGCGAGGTGATCGAGCTTGCGCAGAAGACGCGTGCGGAGTCGGAGGAAAAGAATCGCCAGTTGCGCGATCGCACGATGGAGCTTGCGGCCGATCCGCTGAAGCCGTTCATCGCGCCGAAGGAAGACGACGCGGTTCCGCATCTCGAGCTGGCGCCGTTACAGAATGCGGCCGCGCGATTGCAGAAAAGCGCCCGTGCGTACGACGCGGAGACAGCACGCAACGATCGCACGGTGATGCGTCTCGAGCGCGCGCTCAGTCGCGAAGAAGGACTGCCGGGGCGGCCGTGGTATCGGCATCACGTCTACGCGCCGGGCTTCTACACCGGTTACGGCGTGAAGACGCTGCCCGGCGTGCGCGAGGCGATCGAGCAGCGGAAGTGGTCCGAGGCGAATGCGCAGATCGCGATCCTCGCGGGCGTGCTGAACGCGTACGCGGAGCTGCTCGAGAAGTCTGGAGCGGCGGGCTCTTAGCCCGCCGGGCGCGTCTTCGGCAGCATGTACACGACTTCGCCCTTGCGCGACATGCCGAGGTCTTCGCGGGCGATGCGCTCGATGGCGTAGGAGGAGCGCTTCACGCTGTCGATCTCCGCGCGCAGGCGCGTGTTTTCGGCCTCGAGATGCGCGATGTTCCGGCGCAGTTCCGCAACGCGCGTGCGCGCGTGCTGCAGCTCGGGCAAGCCGCGGTCGCTGAAGAAGAACGAGACCGCGAACACGATCGACAGTACGGCCGCGAGCAGCACCACCGCCTTGAGCGTGACGTGCGTCGCGCGACGCGAATCGTGAACGGAGACCGACGAGAGCATGCCGGGGGTTAGTGTCGAGAGATGTTCGCAATGTGTCAAGCGACAGGCGCGTCATCTTCGCGATAAGCAGCATCAAAGATCGCCGGCGAGAAGAACGCCTTCGGGTACGCGCGGTCGAGCTTTTCGAGAATCCCCAGCTCAACGAGTTTGGCAATGTCGCTGTTCGCGGTTGGATAGGTCACGCCCAGCCGGTGCCGAACCTCGGTCACGCGCACGAAGGGATTCGTGAACAACTGCTCAATTAACGCATGCATGCGGCCGCTCGCGCGATCCGCCTTCGCGTGATACTCCTCGCGCAGCTTCGCGAGTTGCTCGCATCGCCGGACCGCATCGCGGCAGACGGCGATGGTGGCGCGGAAACAAAGCTCGAGCCATGGCTCCCACGCCGCCGTGGCGCTTACCGCGAAGAGCCTGTCGATGTATTCGTCTTTGTGTCTGTCAAAGTACGGGCTGACATACAGCCACGGGCGGGAAAGGCCGCACCATTTGTACGCGCACAGCGACAACAGCGCACGACCGACGCGGCCGTTGCCGTCGACAAACGGATGGATCGCCTCGAACTGGTAGTGCGCGATGTATGTGCGAACGAGCGGATCGATGCCTTCTGCTTCGTTTAGAAACTTTTCGAAGTCGTCGAGACGCGGCAGCAATTCATTCGCGGGCGGCGGCACATATCGGCGATCACTGCCGATATGAACCTCGTTGCGACGGAATTCGCCCGGTGCCCGGTCGCGTCCGCGGACCCCCGTCAGCAATTTCGCGTGCATTTCTCGAATGAGTCGCAGCGACAGCGGCAGCGTCGTGAGCAACTCCGTTCCCAGGCGGACGGCTTCCGCGTAGTTGAATACTTCCTGCCAGTCGTTGACGCGGTCGGCGGGTCCGGAGCGATCCTGCTGGTCGAGCTCGAACAGCAGCAGCTCTTCGGCCGACGCGTACGTGCCCTCCAGGCTCGAAGAACGGATGGCTTCACGGCTCTGGAGTGGACGCAGGAGAAGCTCCGGTCGCGGCAAGATTCGGCCAATTCCATCGAGTCGGGCGAGCTCTTCTTTTGCCGAAGCGAGAAGCGGCCAAAGTTTGAGCGGAATCGCCCACGTTCTCGGGAGGGGCTGCGGGATGAATGACCAGTCGGGACCGCCGATCGTCACGCCGACAAGATGGCCGGAGGCGGAGGACGTGAATTTGGAACGGTCCATTTTTTAATCTTCGCCGAGGTTTTAAAATTATCGCGCGATTATTTTAATACTGTCCCGTGACTTTAAAATCCATTTCATCGCCGAGGCATAATTCGCCCGTGTCTCAACCCTCGAAGTACGACTCCGCCTCCAACCCCCTCACCGAACGTTATGCCTCGCGCGAGATGTCCTACCTCTTCTCGCCCAATTACAAGTTCCGCACGTGGCGGCGGCTGTGGATCGCGCTCGCGGAAGCGGAGCAGGAGCTGGGGCTGCCGATCACCGACGCGCAGATCGCGGAGCTGAAGTCGAACGCCGAGACGATCAACTTCGAAGACGCGGAAAGGCGCGAGCGCGAAGTACGCCACGACGTCATGGCCCACGTCCACGCCTTCGGCCTGCAGGCGCCCTCCGCGAAAGGCATCATTCACCTCGGCGCCACGTCCGCGTTCGTGACCGACAACACCGACATCCTGCAGATGGCGGAAGGGCTGCGCATCGTGCGTCGCCGTCTGCTCAATCTGATGAAGAAGCTGCGCGATTTCGCGTGGCAGTGGCGCGCGACGCCGACGCTCGCGTTCACGCATTTCCAGCCCGCGCAGCTCACCACGGTCGGCAAGCGCGCGACGCTCTGGTTGCACGACATCCTCCTCGACTACCGCGACCTCGACTTCCGCGAATCGCAACTCGCCCTCCTCGGGGTCAAAGGCGCCACCGGCACACAGGCGTCGTTTCTGAACCTCTTCAGCGGCGACGAAGCGAAAGTGCATCGGCTCGAGCAGCTCGTCGCGGAGAAGGTCGGGATGCGCCGCAGCTATCCGGTCTCGGGCCAGACGTATTCGCGCAAAGTCGATGCGCAGGTGGTGAACGTGCTCTCGGGCTTCGCGCAGTCGGCGTCGAAGTTCGCGTACGACATGCGCCTGCTGCAGCACCTGCGCGAGATCGAAGAGCCGTTCGAGGAAGAACAGATCGGTTCCTCCGCGATGCCGTACAAACGCAACCCGATGCGCGCCGAGCGGATCGACGCGCTGACGCGGCACTTGATCGTCAACACGCTCAATCCCGCGTTTACGGCGGCGACGCAGTGGTTCGAGCGTACGCTCGACGATTCCGCGAACCGGCGCATCGCCATCCCCGAGGCGTTCCTTGCGGCGGATGCGGTGGCGCTGATTTACGACAACATCGCCGCCGGGTTCGTCGTGCACGAGGACGTGATCGCATCGAACGTGCGTCGCGAGCTGCCCTTCCTCATGACCGAGAACCTGATGATGGAAGGGGCTAGCCGCGGCGGTGACCGGCAGGTGCTGCACGAGCGGATTCGCATTCACGCGAAAGCGGCCGCGGATGCGCTCAAAGCGGGCGCCGCGGAGAACGACCTCTTCGACCGCATTGCCGCGGACGAGCTCTTCGGCATCGACCGCGCTTCGATCGAACGCCTTTCGCGGCCGGAGGATTACACTGGTCTCGCGGCACGACAGACGGAGCGCTTTCTGATCGAAGAAATCGATCCGATCATCGAGGCTGAAGTCACGAACATCGTCACCGACGCAGCGGAGTTGCGCGTATGAAATCGCGGATCGCAGTCGTGGCAGCACTGGTCGTACTGGCGTACGGGTGCGCCTCGACGTCGAGTCCGCAGCAGGCGATGCCGCAGGAGATCCTGCACGGCATCGCCAGTTGGTACGGCGAGGAGTTCGCGGGGCGCACCACCGCGAACGGCGAGATCTTCGATCCGTCGTTGCTCACGGCGGCGCATCGCACGTTCCCTTTCGGCACCGTTCTGGACATCACCAATCCGAAGACGACGCAGACGGTACGCGTGCGCGTGAATGATCGCGGGCCGTACATCGGCAATCGCGTGATCGATCTGTCGTATGCCGCGGCGCAGCAGATCGGACTGATCGAGCCGGGCGTGGGTAGCGTTGACATCAAGGTCGTGCGCGTCGGCAGCGGCGAGCGCGAGCCTCCCGCGCCGTTCGATGTGACGATTGCCGACGCGCCGAAGACGGTGCCGGTGGTGGCGCCGAGCGATGCGCCGAATGTCGAATTCCCGCTGCCTTCGGCCGCACCGGCAAGCGCGCCGGCGCCGGCGTCGTCGGAGCCGGTCGTGGTCGATCGCATCACCGTCGAGACCCAGCGCGGCGACGTCATCACGCGCAAGCAGGTCGGCTCCGACGGCCGCACGCTCGAAGACGTTCCGGTCGCCGCAGGCGAAGCGACGACCGCCAGCAGCTACGATTCGCAACGCAGAACCGCCGCGGCACGGCGCGTAACATCACCGACGGTCAGGCAGTTCATGGTGCAGGTCGGCGCGTTCGCGGTCGAGGCCAATGCGAAGCTTTTGCAGGAGCGCCTGACCTCGATTGGACACCGCGCGTTCATCGACCGCGAAGACCTCTATCGCGTGCGCATCGGACCGTTCACGACGAGGGATCAGGCCGTGGCGGCGCGGGCGTCCCTCGAGGCGAGCGGGATGTCCGCGATGATCGTCAGCGAGTAGCGGGCGCGTGCATTCGCCGCGCGACGATCGCCGCGGGCGACCCGTATATCGCGCATGAAATCGCTCCTGACCCTGTTTTCCATGTGCTTCATTGTTATGCCGTTGCATGCCGAGGTGTGGGCAAGCGCGCGCGCCGGCGTATTCGCAAATTCGGATCACGACCTCGTGAGTGGTGTTGGCGTCGACGTAAGCGGTCGTACCTGGTCGTTCTCGCCTGCGTTCGAGGTTGTCCGCGGCGGACATGGCGTGACCGCGGCACACGTCAACGTTCGCCGGCTGTTCCGTTCCGACAACAGGATGTTCTGGGTGGGCGCCGGACCGACCTTCGTGCACTCGGATTCATCGTCCGACACGACGTTCAATGTCGACGCCGGACTCGAATGGCGCGCGAATAGCGCGTGGGCTCCGTTTGTCGCGGCGCGGTATTACTCGTACAGCATGCCGGTCTTTCGCGACGTCGTGGAGAACAACGGAGTCGTGATTTCGGTGGGCATCTCCAGGCGTATCCGCGAATAGTGAGGACCCCTCATCCGCCTGCGGCACCTTCTCCCCTCTCCGGAGGGGAGAAGGGTACGAGGGGCGGTTACACCAATTCCGATTCCGCGAAGAAGAAGCTGATCTCGATCTTCGCGTTCTCGTCCGAGTCAGAGCCATGGATCGCGTTCTGTTCAATCGACTCGCCGAACTCTTTGCGGATCGTGCCGGCGTCCGCCTTGGTGGGATCGGTCGCGCCCATGAGCTTGCGCAGCTCGGCGACTGCGTTGTCGCGTTCCAGCGCGGCGACGTAGACGGGGCCGGAGGTCATGTACTCGACGAGGCTGCCGAAGAACGGCCGCTCGCGATGCACGCCATAAAACGCCTCGGCCTGCCGCTGCGCGAGCGCGATTTTCTTGATGCCGAGGACGCGGAAGCCTTCGCCTTCGAGGCGGCTGAGGATCTTGCCGAAATTGCCCTTGCGGACGGAGTCGGGCTTGATGATGGTGAACGTACGATTGGACATCGATTTTCCTTTGCGTGGCGGGATTCGGCGCGCGACGTGCGCGCATTCGGGGCGCGGATTATACCCGCGCCTGCGGCTGAGTCACGTCGAGCAAAGACGGCCCGGCGGCGCGCGCCGCTTCCATGAAGTCGATGGGCAGGTAGAGCGTGAACGTCGAGCCGTGTCCGGGCTTCGAGCTGACCTCGATCTTTCCGTGGTGCAGTTCGACGAAGTTGCGCGTGAGCGACAGGCCGAGGCCGGTACCGCCGTTGCGCGCGCGGCGTCCGTCTTCGGTCTGGTAGAACTCGACGAAGATGCGCTGCAGCTCATCCGCGGGGATGCCGATGCCCTGATCGGTGACGTCGATGCGCACCGTATCGAAGCCGATCGGCGAGTCGATGCGCGGCACGAAGCGGCAGTGAATCGCGACGACCGCCGACGGCGGCGAGAACTTCACGGCGTTCGACAGCAGGTTGAAGAGGATCTGCTTGAGCCGCCCCTCGTCGAGGCGCACCGGCGGCAACGCCGGGTCGAGCTGTGAAAGGATCTGCACCTTCGCCTCGGACGCGAAGCCCTTCATCACGCGCTCGCACGCCGCGATGGTTTCGCGCAGATCGAACTGATCGGTGCGCAGCTCCATCTTCCCGGCTTCGATCTTCGACAAATCGAGGATGTCGTTGATCAGCTCCAGCAGATGGTTGCCCGCGGTGTGGATGTTCTCGAGGAAGCGATGCAGCCGCGGCTGCACGAGACCGCGCGTCGCTTCGATCAGTACGCTCGAGAATCCGATGATCGAGTTGAGCGGCGTGCGCAGCTCGTGCGACATGTTGGCGAGGAACTGATTCTTGGAGCGGTCCGCCGCGAGAAGACGCAGGTTCGTCTCGCGCAGCTCGTTCGTGCGCTCCATGACGCGATGCTCGAGCGCATACGTGAGACCTTCGAGATCGCGATAGAGATTCGCATTCTCGATCGCCACCGCCGCCTGGTTCGCGATCGCCGTCATCAGAATCAGATCCTCGGAGGTGAACGCGTTTTTCTTGTAGCTCTCGACGGAGATGACGCCGAGGACGCGGTCGCGCGCGATCATGGGGACACCGAGCCACGACTCGGTCGGCTTCGTATCCTCGACGTGTTTCAGCCCGAAGCGCCGCTCCTCCGCCGTGCTGCCGAGGAGCAGCGGCTGATGATGCTGAACGACCCAGGAGTTGAGCCCTTCGCCGACCGGGATGCGCTCCTTGGGCAATACCGTCCCGTTGCGCATCTCCAGCTCGAACGCCAGCTCGTTTTTGGACTCCTCCAGCAACGCGATCGCGAACAGCGAGCAGTCGATGACGGTCCTGCACTCGGTGTAAATCGCCTTCAGTAGCTCGTCGGTGTTGAAGCGCAGGGAGATGGTCTTCCCGATGTTCGTGAGCGAGGCGAGGCGCGACAGCAGGTCGTTCGTCTTCGATCGCGTGAGCGCGAGCTTGCGTGCGATGTAATTGGCGACGGCGCCCGTAAATGCGAGTGCGACGACGCCGCCCCAGCCCATCGTGCCGTACGACAGCGCGGTGACGACGGCGTACGGCAGCGCGACGAAAGAGATGCCGCTGTCGACGACGTAGACCTTCAGCATCTTCTCGGCCGAGTAGCCGTACGCGCGCTGCGGCCAGAACATCAGCACGCTGTTCATGATGATCAGCGCCGCGCCGCCGGCCGCGATCCGCGCGGCTTCGACGGGATTGGCGTTCATCACCGGCGCCACGCCGCCGAGGTATTCGTAAACGGCGGAAGCGACGACCACGGGGATGCCGTATGTGCCGAACAGGCCGAACGCTTTGATGTAGTCGGTGAGCGGATCCTGCCGCGCGATGCGCGCGGGCCCGATCTGCTGCAGCGCGAGGATCCGCGTGACCAGCGAGACGCCGACCGCGATCCACGCGGAGAGCACGCCGCCGAGGATGGGGAACATCGACATGAACGCGATGATCACCAGCGCGACGTAGACAAGGTCGGTGAGCTCGAATTTGAGGAGCGCGAGCGTGGTGGCGAAGAGGACGAAGATGAGGATGAGGATGAGCCCGTCATCGCCGAGCGCGCGGAGGATTCCCACGGTCTGATCGTGGCGAAGCCACGTCAGCCATAGCATCACGATCAGCCCGGCCAGACCCTGAATGAGAAAGACCGAGATGACGCGCCTGCGCGCGGAATCGGGACCTGGTGCTGCCATGGGAGTTCCCTGATGGTACACCCGGTGGGACCAGAGGACGGAATTGGGAATTGAGAATTGAGAATTGAGAATGTGTTTACGGCACGATTACGTTGCCGTCGCGCCTGATGTACTCCGCCGGAATCCGCGGATCGTCGCGCACGATGACTGCGTCGCGATGCTCGCCCTCTTCGAGCACAACCCCGTGACCGACGATGCATCTGTCCAAACGAACGGCCGGCCCGATGCGGCAGTCCTCCCACACGATGCTGTCGGCGACTTCGCCCTCAATGACACTGCGCGCGCCGACGGTCGAGCGCCCTATCTGGAGCGACGGGCTCTCAGCCCGTCGAGGCGCACGAACGACGGGCTGAGAGCCCGTCGCTCCAGGTAGGAGTGAATTGCCGGCGAGGCGTGAGCCGTTGGGCACGGCAAGATCACCGCGCACCATCGCCTCCAGCAATCCGCGCGAGGCCGCGAGGTAGCGCTGCGGCGTACCGATGTCGAACCACAGGCCGTCATCGACGACGCCGGCGAGGCGCTCACCGTGCGCGAGCGCGGGAACGTACGCGTGCTCCACGATGCCGGAGAATTCGCGATCGGGCAGAAAGTCGAAGACGCGCGTGCTGATGACGTGCGAGCCGGCGAACATCATCGCCTCGCCGGTGCCGCTGCCGAAGCCGGTCACGAGGCCATTGTCGAAGTAGACCGACGTGAACTTGTCGCCTTCCGGTGCGTGGCGCATCGTGAGCGCGGCCAGTGCGTCGTTCGTGCGTCGCGCGTCGCGCAACGCATCCCAGCGTGGGAACTGAATCGTGTCGCCATTGACGAGGAAGAATTCTTCTTCATTCTCGAGTTGCGGCCTCACTCGGCGAATGCCGCCGCCGGTGCCGAGGATTTCCTCTTCGATCGAGAAGAAAAAATTCGCGCGCCCCGCGTACTCCGCGCGCAGAAACTCCTGCAGCGCCTCGGGCAGGTGATGCAGGTTGACGATCAGATCGCGGACGCCCGCCGCGAGAAACGAATCGACCGCCCAGGCGATGAGCGGCTTGTTGCAGAGCGGCACCATCGGCTTCGGCAGCGTGTACGTAATCGGCCGCAGCCGCGTGCCGAATCCGGCGGCGAGGATGAAGCCCTTCACGACAACTGGTCCGGTGCGAAGACCATGTTCTCCGGCAGGTCCGCGCGCATACGCCGCGCCTGTCGATACAGATCGGCGTACGTCTGGCGAATCCCCGCCTCCATGTTCATCCCCAGTTCCTCGGCCACGGTCCGAATGACGTCGAGCACGCCTTCGATCTCGAAGTAGTCGCCGATCGGCGTGCGATCGAGCACCACTTCCACCTCGCGCATGCGCCACACTTCGCGGAACTTCTGATACCGGAACACCGGCTTGAAGCCGAGCGAGTCGAAGAGCTGAATGGCGAGCTCGAAGCTCTCGACGCCGGTCTGCACTTCCTCGCGCGTCTTCACGCCGGCCTCGAACGCCATCGGTCCCTTGAACGTCGCCAGCGCGTACCGCCCGAACTTGCGCACTCGCAACAGCGCGCCTTTCGTGCGCAGCTCGCCGCGGCGGTCGAGCACGATGTTGTCCTCGAACGTCTCCGCGTAGAGCCGCTTCGCTCCGAGCTCATGAAGTTTCTGCACCAGCGCGTTGCGGTCCTTGAGCGGAAACTTCACCTCGATCTCGGTGCTCATTGCACGCGCAGAACTTCCACGCCAGGCAACGCAGCGCCGGAGATGAACTCGAGCGACGCCCCGCCGCCCGTGGAGATGTGCGTGATGCGATGCGCGAATCCCGAAGCTTTGATCGCTTCGACCGATTCGCCGCCGCCGACGACCGTGACCGCGTCCGCCGCAGCAACCGCGCTGGCCATGGCCATGGTGCCCTTCGCGAACTGTTCTTTCTCGAACACGCCCATCGGCCCGTTCCAGAAGATCAGCTTCGCTTCTTTGAGCTCGTTCTCGTAGCGCCTCACGGTGGACGGACCAATGTCGAATGCCTTCGCGTCGGCGGTGAGTCCTTCCGTGACTTCGACGTCTTCGATCTCCGTCGGATTGTCGAGCGAATCCGCCACGACCAGATCCTCGGGCAATACCACTTCCGCGCGCGAGTGCTTCTCCATGATGCGTTGCGCGACGTCGAGCGAATCCTTGTCGACGAGCGAGCCGCCCATCGGCACGCCGCGCGCGGAGAGGAACGTATTGGCCATGCCGCCGCCGATGAGGATCTTGTCGGCTAGCTTGACCAGCGCCTCGAGCGGCTCGATCTTGCCCGCGATCTTCGCGCCGCCCATCAGCGCGACGAACGGACGCTCTTCGATGTCGGTCACCTTCTGCAGGAACTGCAGTTCCTTCGCCAGCAGCAAACCGCCGGCGGTGTTCTCGCCCGGCATCAACCGCGGCAGCGCGTCGATCGATGCGTGCGCGCGATGGCACGCGCCGAAGGCGTCGTTGACGTAGTAGTCGGCCTGCGCACGCAACTGCGCGGCGAACGCGGAATCGTTCTTCTCTTCGCCCGCGTGGAAGCGCAGGTTCTCGAGCAGCAGAAACTCCCCCGGTTTCAGTTGCGACGTATCGACGCCGACGCAGTCATCAGCCCATTGCACGTCGTGCTCGAGCAGCTCGGCCAGTTTGTCGCGCACCGGCTTGAGCGAGTATTTCTCGTTGCGCGCGCCTTTCGGGCGGCCGAGGTGGGAGGCGAGGATGATGGCGGCGCCGCGCTCGCGGAGCATCTTCAGCGTCGGCAGCGTCTCCTCGATGCGCGTGGCGTCGGTGATGCGAGCGCCCTCGAGAGGGACGTTGTAATCGACGCGATAGAAAACGCGCGCACCCGGAGCAATGTCGAGTTGATCGAGAGTCCGGATGCGAATCATTTCGAAGTGAGCGAGCCCTTACGCACCCTGGCGACGTGCGAGATCAGGTCGAGCACGCGATTCGAGTAGCCCCACTCGTTGTCGTACCACGACAGCACCTTGTGCACGTTGCCGCCGGTGGAGCGGGTGTACGTCGTGTCGACGATCGACGAGTGCGGGTTGTGGTTGAAATCGATCGAGACCAGCTCTTCGTCCGAGTACGCCAGGATGCCTTTCAGCGGGCCGTTCGCGGCGTCGCGCAGGACCTGGTTGATCTCGTCGACGCTCGTCTCTTTTTCCGTTTCGAACGTGAGATCGACGAGCGAAACGTTCGGCGTCGGGACGCGCACGGAGATGCCGTCGAACTTGCCCTTGAGCTCCGGCAGCACGAGGCCCACCGCCTGCGCGGCGCCGGTCGAGGTCGGAATCATCGACAGCGCGGCCGCACGCGCGCGCCGCAGGTCCTTGTGCGGGAAGTCGAGGATGACCTGATCGTTCGTGTACGAATGGATGGTGGTCATGAGGCCCTTGGCGATGACGAACTGCTGGTGGAGCACCTTGGCCATCGGGGCGAGGCAGTTCGTCGTGCATGAGGCGTTGGAAATGACCGTGTGTTTCGCGGGGTCGTAATCCTGCTCGTTCACGCCCATGCAGAACGTGGCGTCGGCGTCTTTCGACGGCGCGGAGATGATCACCGTCTCGACGCTCTTCTTGAGATGCTTCGCGGCCTTGGCCTTGTCGGTGAAGCGGCCCGACGATTCGATGACGATGTCGATGTCGAGCTCGTCCCACGGGATCGCCGCCGGATCGGGATTCGAGAACACGCGCAGCTCTTCGCCGTCGACGGTGATGCTCGAGGCGCCGTGCGAGATCGACTGTGTGAGCGTGCCGTGCACGGAGTCGTACTTCAGCAGATGCGCGAGCGTGGCGGCGTCGGTGAGGTCATTCACCGCGACGATGTCGATGTCCTGCTTCTTTTCCAGCCACGCCCGAAGGACGTTGCGACCGATGCGACCGAACCCGTTGATTCCAACCTTGACCATCTGAATCTCCTACGCCCCCTCAGCGCAGAAGAGGGGGCAGATTTTGCGCGCGCTAGTATATCGACGTGAACGTCACTCCTCTGCGTTGGAACGGTAAGACGTTGTCCCTCCTCGATCAACGCCTCCTGCCGCGCGAGGAAGTGTGGATCGAGTGCTCGACCGCGTCGGAAGTCGCGGACGCGATTCGCACCATGGTCGTCAGGGGCGCGCCGGCCATCGGCGTGAGCGCCGCGTTCGGCATGGCCATGGCCGCGCGACGCGGCGATGATTTATCGCGCGCGGCGGCAGAGCTCAAGCAGGCGCGGCCGACCGCGGTGAATCTGGCGTGGGCTGTCGATCGGATGCTCCGCGCCGAGGGCGATCCGGTTGCGGAAGCGGAGCGCATCCTGGAAGAGGACATCGCAGGCAACCGCCGCATGGGTGCCTTCGGCGCCCAACTCCTCGGCGCGCAGTCGACGGTCCTCACGCACTGCAACGCTGGCGCACTCGCCACCGGCGGCTATGGCACTGCATTGGGTGTGATCCGCGCCGCGGTCGAAGCGGGGAAGCACGTGGCCGTGTTCGCGGATGAAACGCGGCCGTATCTGCAGGGCGCGCGATTGACCGCGTGGGAACTTCAGCGCGATGGGATCGACGTCACGCTGATCACCGACAACATGTCCGGCCACTTTTTTCAGCAGGGAAAGTTCGACGCGGTGATCGTCGGCGCGGACCGCATCGCCGCGAACGGCGACGCCGCGAACAAGATCGGCACATACACCGTGGCCGTGCTCGCGAATGCGCACGGGATTCCGTTCTACGTCGCCGCGCCGGTGTCGACGATCGATCCCGATTGCCCGACCGGCGCGGAGATCCCGATCGAAGAGCGCAGCGCGCAGGAGGTCGTGGAGATCCACGGCGCGCGCGTCGCGCCGGAGGGGATTCGCGTGCGCCATCCCGCGTTCGACGTGACGCCGGCGCGCTTGATCACCGCGATCATCACGGAGCGCGGCGTCTTGCGCGCGCCATACGGCGACGCGATCGCGGCGCTGTTTGCGCGATAGACTCCGCCCCGCATGTACCGTCTCATCGCCGCTCTCTGGCTGGGCAGCGCATTTTTCCTGATGCTCTCCGCGCAGGCTGCGTTTCGCGCCGCGGGCAACACCACCATCGCCGCCGACGTGGTCGGCGCCATGCTCACGCGCTGGCACTACATCGCCCTCGCAGCGCCGCTGGCGTTGTTCGCCCTGGAACTGCGGCGCGCGCGTCCGCTGATCCTGATCGTGCTGTTCCTCGCCATCGTCCTGGCGGCGTCCCAGTCATTCGTCGACCTGCGTATCCGCTCGATCCGCGCATCGTCGCCGGTGCCGATCTCGGCGCTCGATCGCACCGACCCCGTGCGCCGCCGCTTCGGCGCGCTGCATGGAATCTCGATGGCGTTGCTGCTCGCGCAGACGATCGTGGCGGCGGGGGTGGTACTGGCTGGAGGCGCACCGCTGAGGGTCGTGCCGTAGAGGGCCGATGGAACTCTACGAACATCCGTGCTCGCCGCAGAGAGTAATGCCGCGAGCAGGCGAGCGTGCCACCGGCAGGACCGCACCGCGAACAGACCGACCAACAGTTTCACGCGCTCACCCATCCACACGATTCGACTTCTGAGGACATGTCTTCTCGCATTTGCTTGCGGTATCGGGAGAGTTCAATTCGGGCGTTTGCCCGGAGCCGGCCATCAGGAGCGGACCTTTTCTCCGAGCAGAAGCAGGCCGATCCTTCCTTCAGTTCCGCTGCGGATACGGGTTCGGCATGCGGACTTCGGCTCACGTTCGAAACGCATGAAGTCACCTACACCAAGCTATTTCGCAACTGCGGTCGCCTCCCACACGTGCTCGCCGACGCCGCTGATGTGATACCGCTCACCGGACTCGAAGTGGAATGGAGACGCCACCTTTCCGAAGGTGATGTCGTACTCGTGCGGAACATTCCTAACGTCGATCTCGGCGAGCAGCGGAAACGCTTCGCTCAGCCGACGCATCATTCCCATCGAATCGAACGCATCGAAGTTCGTGCCGCCGCCGGCTCCCGTCGTCGAAACGGGAACCGGTGTTTTGCTGACGAGCCTCAGATCGTGAACCTCTACTCCGCCAGTGGGGAACATCCGCAGACAAAGCCACGCTCCTCACTCGTCACTTCGAGCATCAACAGACGCTGCGGCGGTTCGAGCGTGATCGTGTGCTGCGACAACTCGACTGTCGTCATGAATTAATCAGCGGTTGGTTCGGCTGCAACGCGCGGCGTAGCGAGCGCCGGCGATTTCTTGCTCACTCTCCCCGCGTTCAGTTGCGCAGCGTCGACGCGATGAACGATCGCGCTTGCGCGACGTCGTCCTCGGGCGTGGAGCAGAGCGGCCGGCGTGGGGACGCCGGACGTTCTGCGGGGGTGGAGCGTGCCGCTCGTTGGAAGCGTTCGATGATGATGACGAACCGTGCAGCGCCCGGTGGCGCGCGATAGCGCAGGGCGGCTCACATGCGGCCGCGACGAACCGAGTCCGCCCAAGATCAGGCTTGGCTGCGTGGCCCGCCCAACAGTGCGACTCGCGCTGCTGCTGCATCTCTCGCTGCACGAGCGCGCGCAAGCGCGCGTGGCCACGAAGCCGCGGGCCACGTCTGCCACAGGCCATGAACGTGCATTCGCGAGGGTTGGGCGGGCGGAGCGTGCACGATGCGACGACTGAACCGGCGTGCGGGGCGGGAAGCCGACGGCGCGGCGTTCGCCTGCGTGCACGATCGCTCACCTTTTTCGCGCGTAGCGAACGCCGTGCCGACGGCGAGGGCGGGCGGGGGATCGATCATCCCGCGCGCGCCAAGTCGCCAGATCATTTTTTCCGACTTTCGATCGGATTTCACTGTCCTCCAGCCGAGATTAAAGTGACCGCGCGCCAGTTTTTTCGCCGGTCACTTTCGCTGTACTCCAGACGAGATTCATCCGATCGACGGTCGCTTGAATGCGATCGTCTCTACCGCGCGATCTCAAACGCTTCTGACGCAGAGCCGACCGATGCAAAAACTACAGCTCGATACTTGCCCGCCTTCAACTCGGGCGCATTACCGTCGGGAATGCTCTGTTTGTATCCGCGGGGCACAACACCATAAGTAACCTCAAGTTGGACTTTGGCCTCATGCCCGACCGGTGCAGGTCGAGGTAGCTCGACTTCCTGCAGGAGTGCGCGAAACTCGTCAGTTAGTACCGTTACAACTTCTTCCGATACTTCCATCTCGCAAGCTTCGAAGTCGTCCCGGACAAACTCCCAAATCGGCCGGCCGTCTCGATTCACGATCAGCAAGGAGGACACGACGAACGGCTGTCCCTCTGACGCACTGATCATGAAGTGGAGCGGCTGGTTATTGGTAATCGTAAGCTCCAGGCCCATTCATTCTCACCAAGCCCACGAGCACTTCATACCCCATCGGGAAATCGTTCCGATGATCGGGAGGATTTCCGCGAAGTACTGGCATTCGATTGGACAGATATCGCAGCGGCCGAACTTTGCCAATCCACCCACGAGATAAACCGTCGGATACACCAAGCCTTGGCACGTTCCGAAATATGGGCAGAAGCCGCCCGGCAACGGCTTTGTCTTGAGGAACGACACCTGACATTGCGCCGGTTGCAAGCCGAGCGGATCGGTCACGTTCGTCGGATTCGCACCCGCATACATGTATCCGTGGGTGTCGGATTGCATCGCCGCCGAACGCTCGACCGTGTTTGTCAACCCCGGATATCGACCTGGTCCCCACCAAGTCTTCAAACGGCCATCTTCAAAGTGACCGGTCCCGACCGCGGAAATTGGATCACTTTGCGTATACCGCCCCCACCCGCTCTGTACCATCTAAAGATGTTGTAGTTCTCTTCTCCCGTCGGCGTGGCGAATGCAACCTGTTGGCCGGGGAAGCGAAGGGGTTGATCGTCGGCCGCTTCGCCGGCGCGGAGAGCGTGGACTTCGCCGAACGGTGTGTATTCGATCCGCCAGACGACGAAGCCGGCAGCAGTGGTTTGGAGGATCGGCGTCCCGAGGTGGTCGGTGAATGTATAGCGGACCGCGGTGGCGTCGTGATCGGCGACGGGGCGGCCGCCGAACCAGATCACGTCCGCCGTGCGGCTGGTGGACCGGGAGATCACGTTCAGCATGCTCAACTCCGGAGTATAAAAGTAGATCTCGGGCTCCGGTTCGGGACCGATCGACCCGCTCACGATGTTCTTGAAGGTCAATACACGAACACCGCGGCCGTCATAGACGTGCGACAGCCATTCTTCGGCCGGGTCCGGCTGGATGCAGGCGCTTCCGTGTTCTTCATAGCAGCGGTCGAAAGCGCGCACGAACTGGGACTCCAGCAGGTTGCGTGGCGAGTACACGGCCGCCGGCCATCCGGGATCGCCGGCAGGACTCTTCAGCTCATTGCCCGCGGCGTCATAAGTCATCGCCGTCTCCAGGCCCGTGGCCGAGCTGATCTTCGGCGTCGAGCCCTGGTACGTGAAACTCCTGCCGCCGCCAGCGAGCATGTTCCCCATCCGGTCATATGTGAAGGACGTCGTGTTCCAGGAAGTCAGACGATTGAGATCGTCGTACCCGGATGTCCGGCTGTAGCCGGCATCCAGGTGATCGATGATACCCGTAATGTTTCCTGCAGGATCTGTGGTGTAGGTGTACTGCGCAAGCGGGATCAGGCCCGCCGTGAGCGTATTGGTCAGCGGCAGATAACGCGAGTTGTACGTCCGAGTTTCCACCGTGCCGTTGCCCAGGCTCAGCGACTTCATCGGGCCGAACGGAAGATACATCGCCGCCGTGACGTAGGACGTGGTCTGTCCCGAGTGCGTTCCCGCGGCCGCGGTCGGCCTGCCCGCATAGTCGTGCGCGTATGTGACGACGCGGCCCGAGGGATAGCCGATGGAGGTGCGATTCCCGTCGGCGTCGTATCCGTAGCCCTGCACATATGTGGATCCCCGGATCGTGCGGTTCTCCTGGCGCACGAGGCCGCGACGGTCATAGGCATAGGAGGTGATTCCACTCGGGTCGTCCATTGTTGCGACACGCCCGATGCCGTACGTGTCCGTGCCGGTTCCGTCGTACCTCCACGAAACCGTTTCCGTCGTGCCCGACCGCGCCGACACCGACGTCAGAATCCGATTGCTCGCATCGTGCGTCCGGGTGGTCGTGGCGCCGTTCGCATCGGTGGTCTGGGTCAGATTACCGGCGCTGTCATACGCATACGTCGTGGTGCCGGTAACAGGACTCTGTTGCGAGACCATCTGGCCAAAGTCGTCGTGGACATAGGCCGTGACGTTGCCGTTCGGATCGGTGACCAAAGTCATGTTGCCGTGGACGTCGTAATCGTAACTCGTGGCGATGACGCCGGCTGGCGCGCCGGCGAGCGTTTGAGTAACCGTGGACAGGCGTCCGGCGATGTCGTACGTATAAAACGTATTCGGAGCAGCGTGGCGCTCGTCCCGCACGGACGCGATGCGGCCGTCGTGATCGTAGTCGTAGTGCATCGTCGCACCGTCGGCATGCATAATGGTTTGCAGCCGGGACTCCGCATCGTATGCAAACGCTTCGCGTGTTTTTTCGACCCAGTCCCCGCCTTCGAATGCGAGCGTCCGCTCGAGGGCCTTCTTTCCCGAAGCGCCATAGCTCGTATCGATCCGTTCGCGAAGATCCGTGGGAGCCGGACCGCGTGAGACGGTCCGGATACGGCCGCGTGAGTCGTAGGTGTACGAAGTGACACCACCACGCGGCTGGTCCTCACGTGCCAATGGTCCCGCGAGCGGTGCATATGTGCGTGTGGAGGTGAGGTCTGTAGCGCATAATGGATCGGCCGCCGTGTTGCAACCGGCGATACCCTTGATCGTCGTCGTCGCGGACCGGCCCAGCAGATCGAAGGTGAGCTCGGTCGCGACGTCATTGGCGTCGATGACGCGCGTCGGGTTGCCGAAAACGTCGTACGTCTCGTAGCGGGTGATCTGACCAGCCGCGTCTTTTGTGGCCGCTAAATGTCCTCGGAGCAACGCCGGCACCGATGAGTCGACCGGATAGTAGACAAACTCCGTGACGTCCTCGGCGTCCGTGCGGGGCCATTGACGGAACGGACGAGCAACGCCGGTTGCGGCAAGGCGAGCCACGCGGTCTGGAATGTGCCGCCGGGATCGAACGCAGGCGCAAGGCCTTCACCTGCCGCTTCATAAACAGTGGTGATCGTCGCACGCTCGCTGCAAGCCTGACCGGTCGGGGCCCAGCCGCACACACTCGCGCTCGTAACAACTCCACTCACCGGGTGGTACGTACACGCTTCGCGCCGCGATTTCGACGCACGCAGACTGGGCCTGACCAGTGCCGTGACCTTGTCCGGCCATGCCGGATCATTGCGCTCGTATTTCGTGGTGATGGTGGCAACGGTGGATTCGAGCTGCGCTGTTGCCAGAGCGGCCGGACTCAGACGGCAACGATTCGAGTCGGTCGCAGGATCACAACCGACGGTTTTGAGATGTTCCGTTTTCGACACGAGTCTGCCGTCAGTGCCGTATGTGGACGTTGTGATGGTTCCATCGGCCGACTGTTCCCGCAGGACGCGGCCTTCGCGATCATGTGTGTAGACGCGGTCTCTTGCGCCGCAACTCGAACACCCTCCTGTGGTGCTGATGGTTTGCCACGTCGTGCCCTGCGACTTCAGGACGAACGTCGTTGTACCGCCGTCTGCTGTGGTGACTCGCGTCATCGTCTCGCCGGGATTCGCACCGGGCAGGTCGTATTCGATCAGGGTGATCTCATCGGACGGGCCGAGAGATGACGTAGCCCTTCCATAGGCGTCATAGGTATGGGACTCGATGAGATTGCCAAGTGCGTCGCGCGCGGCCGTCAGGCGGTTGTTTCATACTCGTACGTCCGCCACGCAGCACCGTTCAATTGCACGGATTGCAGATTGCCGGTGCCGTCATAGGCATAGTCCCAGACAATGGTTGGAGTGCCGGAGATCGCAATGGATGTGACTCGCCGGCTGGTCGGATCTGCCGTGACGGTCCAGGTCAGGCCACTCCAGGAATCCGAGACCGATGAAGGCAGCCCGGCGGCATCGTAGGCGATGGTGCCCGTTCGGGCCGTGGCAAGATCGCGCCATCCGACGAACCGCCCGCTGGAGTTGTAACGCGATACGATCGTGTCGCCCGGACGTCTCAGCTCGTAGATCGCAAGCGATGCGTTGTACTTCAGTGTCGCCGCATTCCCGTCGGCACGCGGAGCTGCTTGTACATACGGCCCGCCGATGGGGCCGGTGAAGGTCATCAAGGTATTCATTTCGGTCGACAACGTGACGGCGTGCCCTTCCGCAGAGGCGGCGGTGGCCAACATGCGGTCGAACATCGTGAACCATCCGCGGCCGAATGCACCCGCCGCACCCTCGCTGCTCATGTAGGTGCGCTGCAGCCCTGTTCCGCGCAACATCGACGGGAGGGGATCGTTGTCCTCCATTGTGACCGCACCGTCTTCGACCGAGACCGGGTCGCCGACGGGACACGTGGCGCAATTGACATCGCCGTAGGCCTCGCTGATGCCGTTGCAGCGGGGTGCGGTCGCGCGCACCTGCATCCAGTGGGCGGACGAGGGCGGCGTGAATTCGTGAACCCATTGGCCCGTGTCCGTCTGCGCTGTATGCGAGGCCAGATGCGGACCGGTCGTATGCAGCACTCCCTGATCATCTCTCCATGACGAGATCGCCAGGTTGATGTTATGTGGTCGGTTCGGATGAAAGGTATAGGAAACCGTGGCCTCGATTTTCCCCGTTTGCGGCAATCTTCGCAGGCTCACTTTGAGGTTCTTGTTGACGGGCGATACGAGAAACGGCACACGGACCGTAGGCGAATATACGCCGCAGTTGTGCGCTCCATAGTTCGCCCAGGCCATGAACTCATAGAGTCCGGGCGCCGCGCATGACACGTCGTAGAAGTAAGGCCACGAGCCGACAGGTTGGGCAACGAAGTCGTGAACCCAGAAATTGGGTCCCTCGGAATGAATGTAGCGGTTCGGACAACACGCTGCCGGCAGAATCGACCAGCCGATCGTCACCGTGCCTGCTCTTTCGCGTCCGGCGTGCTGACGTCGAACTGCGTAATTTCGGGCCACGCGCACTGCGCGATCACCCTCTCGGAAATGATCAGCAAACATGCGATACCCAGGATGGTTTGTTGAACGCGCACGATCATCCTCCGGTCAGGAAGTGCGATGGCAAGGCTCTGTATATATACGTTCGCGTTCGACGTTCTGTCACGCCTATGCGCTCGCCGGCATAGTCGTAGCTACAGTACGCCTCAACCGACGGGCAACGCGTTGCCGTCGATATCCAGCTCGTGGATCGGCATCCCGAGCGTCCCGAGCGGCTCGCGAATCGCGCTTGCGCTGCCGACCACCACGATCAGGATGCGATCGGGATCGAGGTACTTGTTCGCGACGCGGGTGATCTCGTCCTTCGTCACCGCCGCGATGTTCTCGCGATAGCGGTCGAAGTAATCCTCGGGCAATCCATACAGTTCCATGTCCACGAGGCGGCTGGCGATGTCGGCCGCGGTCTGCACGGTCGCGGGGAAGACGCCCATCAGATAGTTCTTCGTGTCTTCGAGCTCACGCGTGTCGATGTCGCCCGTGCGGATGCGGCGCAGCTCGCCGACGATCTCCGACACCGATTCGCGCGTCACTTCATTGCGCACCGGCGCCGCGATCACGAACGGGCCGGCCTGGCGGCGGAACGCGAACTGCGAGCGCGCGCCGTACGTGTAGCCGTGACGCTCGCGCAGATTGAGGTTGATGCGCGAGTTGAATACGCCGCCGAAGATCGCGTTCATCACCGACAGCGGGAAGTAGTCCTCGCACGAACGCGGGACGCCGAGGTGGCCGACGCGGATCTCGGATTGGACGGCTTGCGGACGATCGACGACGTAGATCTTCGCTGCGCCGATCGGCTGTGACGTGACGACAGGCCGCGGCGGCTCCACGCCGGGAGTCCAGGTGCCGAGGGCGAGCGTGACGAGCTCGATTGCGGCGGCGGCGTCGATGTCGCCGGATACGACGACGGAACTGTTGTTCGGAAGATAGTGCTGCTCGTAGAACGTGCGCACGTCGTCGAGCTTGATGCGCGCGACGCTGTCCGCGTTGCCGCTGACTGAGTTCCCGTATGCGCCCGTGCCGTAGAGCAGGTTGGCGAAGCGTTTTCCTGCGATCGCGGACGGCTCGTTGCGTTGTTGCAGCAGATCGTTGATCCGCTCGGCGCGAACACGTTCCAGTCCGTCTTCCGGCAGCGTCGGCCGCACGGTGACGTCGCCGAAGATCGAAACCGACGGCGCGGTATTGCGGCTCAGCACATCGAGCGAGATGTATGACGCGTCCCAGTCGGCGCCGGTACCGAGCGACGCGCCAAGCGTGCCGATGTCCTCGGCGAGCTGGATCGCATCGCGTGCCCCTGCGCCTTCATCGAGCATGTCCGCGACGATCGATGCGAGGCCGGCGGTCTTCGCGGTGTCGTGATCGGCGCCGGAGCGCACCAGCGCGCGCAGCGACACGAGCGGCGCGTTGCGATTCTCCGTGACCAGCACGCGCAGTCCATTCGGCAGCGTCACGCGCGTGATGTGCGGGAAGTGATACGGCCGCGGCTCGGACGGAAGCGGAGCGACAGAACGATCGAACATCTGGGTCATGCGCTCTCCGGCACGAACACGCTCGTGACGCGGTTCTCGGGGATCAGATACTTCCGCGCGACGTGCGCGAGATCGTTCTTCGTCGCCGCGCGATACGGATCGAGCCACCGCTGAATCAACGACGGGTCGTCGAAGTACGTCGACATCATGCCGAGGAGGTCGGCGCGCGCATCGAAGGTTTCGAGCTGATGTGCGAACTCGACTTCGGCGCGATTCTTCGCGCGCGTGAGCTCATCGTCGGTGACGCCTTCGACGGCAAGCTTCATCACCTCTTCATCGATCGCCGATTCGACATCCTCGATGGCGATGCCTTCGCGCGCCGTGGCCTGCAACATCAGAATGCCCGTCGCCTCGGTCGGCAGCACATATGCGGCGACGTCCTGCGCGATCTGCTTCTCGTGCACGAGCACACGATCGAGCCGGCTGGCTTTGTCCGACGCGAGGGTGGTCGTCAGGAGGTCGGCGTGGATCCAGTCACGTTCGCCCATCTTCGGCAGGTGATACAGCCGATACAGCCGCGGCAGTTGCACCTGCGACGCGAATGTCTCGCGGATCTCGCGGCCGGCGGGTTTGCGCTCCAGCGCGAACTCCGGGAACGAGCTGCCCGGCTCGATGTCGAGGAAGTACTGATTGACGAGCCGCTTCGCCTCATCCGGCGCGAAGTCGCCGACGATCGTGAGCGTGCAGTTGTCGGGGCGATACCAGACGCGGAAGAAGTCGCGCACGTCGTCGAGCGACGCGGCCTCGAGGTCCGCCATCGAGCCGATGGTCGGCCAGTGATACGAGTAGTCGGGATCGTACGCGAGGCGCAACAGCCGCTCGAATGCGGTGCCGTACGGCACGTTGTCGTAGCGCTGGCGGCGCTCTTCCTTCACGACCTCGCGCTGAATGTCGAGCTTCTCCTGCGTGAGCGCGTTGACGAACCAGCCCATGCGATCGGCCTCCAGCCACAGGCCGAGGGCGAGGTAGTTCGAGGGGAGGGTCTCGTAGTAGTTCGTGCGGTCGAAGAACGTCGAGCCGTTGAGCACGCCGCCGACCGATTGCACGTAGCGGAAGTGCTCGTTGTTGCCGACGTTCTCGGAGCCCGAGAACAGCATGTGCTCGAAGAGGTGCGCGAAGCCGGTGCGGCCGGGGCGCTCATTCTTCGAGCCGACGTGGTACCAGAGATTGACCGCCACCAGCGGCGCGGAGTGGTCCTCGTTGAGGACGACGCGGAGGCCGTTGGGCAATTTGTATTCTTCGATCGCGAGCATGGGCGGGCGGTTGTATCACAACGGGTTCCTCGGGTTCCTCGGGGTTCCTCGGAGGGGAGTGAGATCCTCGACGACTCCGATATCGCCTCCGAGGAACCCGAGGGACCCGAGGAACTCCGAGGAACTGATTCATCGTTTATTCTTGCGCCCAAATGACCGCCCTTCCCTTCCGCCACATCGCCATCGAGGGTCCGATCGGCGTCGGGAAGACGTCGCTGACGAACCTGCTGGCGAAGCGGTTTCGGGGGACGAAGGTGCTCGAGGACGCGGACAATCCCTTCCTCGACGACTTCTACAAAGACAAGCGCGGCGCGGCCTTTCGCACGGAGCTGTTCTTCCTGCTGGCGCGTCACGATCAGCAGAACAAGGTCGCGCAGCGCGACCTGTTCACCGAGCTGATCATCGCGGACTACACGTTCGCGAAGAGCAAGATCTTCGCGCACCTCACCCTCGACGATTCCGAGCTCATGATCTACAACCGGCTGTACGACCTGCTGCTCGATCAGGTGCCAAAGCCGGAGCTGGTCATTTACCTGCAGGGGAGTCTTGATACACTGCTCAAGCGCATCAAGAAGCGCGGGCGGGCTTACGAGAAAGCCATCTCGTCATCGTATTTGCAAGAGATCAGCGCGGCATACTCGCATTACTTTTATCGTTACGATGAGACGCCACTGCTGGTCGTGAACACGAACGAGATCGATTTCGTGAACACACCCGAGCATTTCGAACAACTGGTCGAACAGGTTCGCAATGCTCAAAAAGGCACCCAGTACTACGTACCGCTTGGATCCTGAGTCGACGGACCGAGACGAACGACGTGAGTGCTGAGTGACGGGCGCAATGCGCCCCGAGCTCACACGTGCGCGCTCCTCCCGGCCCACCAGGGAGGAGACGATGACCGAGTCCCGCAAGAAGATCACGGCCCCGATGATCCGCGCGATGAAGGGCAAGTCGCGCATCGGGATGCTCACCGCGTACGACTATCCGAGCGCGCGCGTCGCGGACAATGCCGGCGCCGACATCATCCTCGTCGGCGACTCCCTGGCCATGGTCGTCCTCGGTCACCCCGACACGCTCAGCGTCACCGTCGACGACATGCTGCATCACATGCGCGCCGTCGTGCGCGGCACGAAGTCGGCGCTCATCGTCGGCGACATGCCGTACCTCTCGTACCACGTCTCGATCGAGGAGTCCGTGCGCAACGCCGGCCGTTTCGTGCAGGCCGGCGCGCACGCGGTGAAGATCGAAGGCGCAAAGCAGAGGCGCCTGAAAACGATCGAAGCGATCCTGGATGCCGAGGTGCCGGTGATGGGGCACATCGGCCTGACGCCGCAGTCGGTGAACGCCATGGGCGGCTTCAAGCTGCAGGGCAAGAACGCTGACGACGCGAAGCGCCTCATCGACGAAGCGGTCGCGCTCGAGCGACTCGGATGTTTCTCACTCGTGCTCGAAGGCGTGCCGAGCGAGCTCGCCGCGATCATCACCGAACAGATCACCATCCCTACCATCGGCATCGGCGCCGGCCCCTCCTGCGACGGCCAGGTGTTGGTGTTCCACGACGTCCTCGGCATCTACGACGGTCACAAGCCGAAGTTCGTGCGCCAGTACGCGCACATCGCGGATGACATGCAGGCCGCGCTGGAGACGTTCCTCGCGGATGTGCGAAGCGGTGCGTTTCCGGACGAAGAGAAGGAGTCGTTCCACATGGCCAGCGACGAGGAGCTGAAGCGGCTGTACGCATCGCGCGATGATGGTGGCGTGGTCGTCGAGATGCCCAAGGCGCAGTAGCTATGGAACGCGGCAGCCGCAGCTGCCGCTTTCGCTCGCAAAGTCAAAGCGGCAGCTGCGGCTGCCGCACTCCACAGCATGCACATCACCCGCACGATCGAGGAGACTCGCTCATTGTTCGCAGCCGCCCGCCGTCGCGGGAACACCATCGGCTTCGTGCCGACGATGGGCTTTCTGCACACGGGGCATCTTTCGCTCGTGAACGTTGCGCGCGACGCCGGTGCGACATTCATCGTCGTCTCGATCTTCGTGAATCCGAAACAGTTCGGACCGAACGAAGACTTTGAGCGTTATCCGCGCGATGAAGAACGCGACATCGCGATGCTCGAGAGCGCGGGCGTCGATGTGCTGTTCCTGCCGCCGGTGGAGGTGATGTATCCGGCCGGCGCGTCGACGATGATCACCGTCGGCGGCGTTTCGAAGCCGCTCGAAGGCGAGCGACGGCCCGGTCATTTCGACGGCGTGGCCACCGTCGTGGCGAAGTTGTTCAACATCGTGCAGCCGGACGTCGCCGCGTTCGGACGCAAGGACGCGCAGCAGTGCGCGGTGATCGAGCGCATGGTGCGCGATCTCGATCTGCCGGTGAACCTCGTGTTCGGAGAAACGCTGCGCGAGGACGGCGGCCTGGCGATGTCGTCGCGCAATGCGTATCTCTCGACCGACGAGCGCGCGAAGGCGCCCGTGCTATATCGCGCGTTGCGTGCCTGCGAGGAGGCGATCACGCACGGCATTCACAGCGTGGCCGATCTCGAGAAACTGATGAATCGCGTCGTGACTGAAGAAGGCGGCGTCGACGTCGACTACCTCACGGTTGTCGATCCGCTCACGTTCGCGCCGCCGATGGATTTCGAGCGCGAGGTGCTGGTGGTCGGCGCGGTGCGCGTCGGGAAGACGCGGCTGATCGACAACGTGAGAGTGCCGCGATGATGCGCCGCCTCGTGCGCGCCGCCATTCAGAATGCAACCGTCACGCGCGCCGAAGGGCAGTCGCTGCGCGTCGATCCTGTGATCCTGCGCGCGGCGAACATCCTGCCGCTCGAGGAAGTGGAGCTCGTGCATCACGCCACCGGGCAGCGCACGACCACGTTCGCGGAAGAGGCGGAGGAGAACAGCGGCGAGGTGATCGTGCCGCACGCGCGCGCCGGCGATGTGATCAGCATCCTCTCGTGGGGCGTGCTGCACGACGGCCAGACGCTCACGCATCGCGCTAAGCTCATCACGCTCGACGGTGAAAACCGGATCGTGGCGCTGGCTGAACGTTAGCGTCTTTCTCGCCTCCTTTCTCTTTTCGCTTCCAGGCGCGGTGCGGTTGCTGCAGCGCGCGGTCGAGCTCGCGCCGCTGCCGTACGAGGAGCGCCGCAATCGCGAGCTGACGGAGATGTATCCGTCATTGCGGGCCGTCGAAAAATCGCTGCCGCCCGGCGATGTGAACGTGCTGCTCCTCGGCCCGAACGCCGTCGACCGCGGGGTCTTCATCAACTATCACCTCTACCCGCGGGCGTCGCGTCTCTACATCGGCGCGATGCCGGCCGAGGCGCCGCGGCGTCCGCTGCTTGTGACGGAGGCTTACGGACCGGTGCGGCGCACGATCGTGAAAGAGCCGCGCGTGTCGTCGCAGGCACATCGCGAATTCATCGTGCCGATCGTGGCCGCGCTGCAGGGCAGCGACGGCTACATGACCCAGGCGGTGATCGAGGGGGAGCGCGGGACGCGGGTGATGCTGACGCTGATGCCGTCCGGCGCGACGAAGACGTACGTGCTCGATGGACAATTGATCCTGAACGACGTCGTGCATGAGATTTTCGGCGCGATGACCACCGGGTGGCTGCGCGTACATGCCGATCGGCCGGTGCGCGCGGCGTTCTGGTTCGTGAATCGCGCACGTGCAGTCGCGGCGCCGGTGCCGCTCGTCACGCAGGTGCCGCCGCTGCCGCATCGCTTCGCCGGCGGCGAGAAGTTGTTCGTGCTGAATCCTGGTCCGTCGCCGGTCATCGCGCGCATCGATGGCCGCGAAGAAGTGATCGCCGCCGGCGCGCTGCACGTGTCGACCGGTACGTCCGTCGATGCCGTGCAGCCGTTGTTCTCGTTCACCTCTTCCAAGATGAGCGATGGGAGCACGAGGTTCCTGTGGCCGGAATGATCGGCGTCTTGTTGTTCGTGCTGGTCGGCCTGGCGGTCCCGCGCGCGAATGTGTGGCTCGCCGGCACGGGCGTGACGGGGATCGTGCTGTTCGTGGCGATGGTGTGGCACGTGCCGATGTTCTGGGCCGTGATCGCGCTCGCGATCGCGGCCGGAGCGCTGGCGTCCCGCCGGCTGGCTCGGCGGCGTCCCGCCGCCGAATCGGGGAACGGGACCGAGACGCTCCCGAGCCAGCCGGCGAGGACGCCGGCGCTCCACTTGCCTGACGTCTTCATCGCGCTCGCCATCGCCTTTCTCCTTTTCACGTCCACGATCCTCCCGCTGAGCGACTACGACGGACGCGCGTTCTGGATGCTGAAGGCCAAAGCCATCGCGCACGAGCAAGCCATCGACGGCCCGTTCTTCCAGGGCCGCACCGCCGCGACCCCGCGCAATGAATACCCGCTGCTGATGCCGCTCGATGCCGCTGTCGTCCTCACGCTCGCTGGTGATCTCGACGATCGGCACACGCGCTGGTTCTTCGCGTTCTTCGCCGTCGCGTTCGCGCTCGAGCTTCGGCGCCGCCTCGGTGGCTGGATCGCGGCCACATTTCTCTGGCTGCCGCAGATCCTCATCGACCCCTCCGGCGCGCTCTCCGCCTACGTCGACATCGCCCTTGGCGCCTTTGTCGCGTGCGCCTTCTTCGAGCTGATCGAGAACGGCGCGCCGATCCGATTCGGCTTCTGGGTCGCATGCGTGGCGCTCACGAAAAACGAAGGCCTGCCCCTCGCGCTGCTGCTACTCGTCGCGGGCGCGTTCGTCTTTCGCAAACGCATCGCCATTGCGCTCGTGCTGCCGGTCATCGCCATCGCACACCTGGTCATCTGGCGCGCGCGGATCGAGCGGTCCGACGAAGAAAACTTCGCGCGCACGATGCTCGACGTCCCATCGCACATCGAACGGTTCGCAGGCTCCATCGGACGTCTGTTCGCGAACGTGATTTCACTCGAAGACTGGGGCCTGGTGATGATCCTGATCGCGACCGCGTGGATCTTCGCGCGGCGCGGACACGCACTCGCCGCGATCGTGATCGTGCCGATGCTCGTGCTCTATGCGACGGCCGTGGCCGTGTCGCCGTGGAACCTCGACACGATGCGAGGGCTCGCACCGCGCGTCCTCACGCATCTCCTCGGCCCGCTGTTCTTCGTGCTGGCGGAACGCCCGGTGGCCGATGTCGGGATCGTCTGGCCCGCACTTCGTCTAGGTCGTTCAACGCGCCCGCCGTCGGCCAACAGGTGATCAGATTCGGCAGCCAGGTGCTCGTCCGCTTCGCGGCAAACATGCGGATGTTACAAGAAATGCCTCTTTGGGGGGGGGGCGACTCGGTCAATCTGTGTTTCCTTCTCTTCACTCAGAGAAAAGGACAACGAATGACTTTTGAGTCCAAAACCCGATGCTGGCTGGTCCCCACTCCTCGGTTCGCGTCTCGCGGCGTTCTGATCGGGTGTCTATTACTCCTACTCGGTCTCGCGGGCATGGACGCGGGTGCGGGCACGAATACCGATGGCACAACCCCGCCAGGCCTGGCGCCGGGAGCGCCTGCCGGCGCGTATTCACTGAGTGATTTCGAGAGCGTCAGCTTTTTCAGTGGCAACTTGAACTTCACGGTTCCGCTCGTGGCTGTCGGGGGTCGAGGCCAGGCCAGCTACATGATGAAATTGCCAATCGAGCAAAACTGGCGCGTGAAGTTGATCGCGGTCACTGCGCCGAATTCACAGCCGAAGTACACGCCAATCGGCGTCTGGTGGGATGAACGCGAGCCCGACTATGGTCCTGGACGCCTCACGGGACGCCGGGCGGTGGTCGAGGATGGGCGGGCCTACGACACGAGAGGCTGTGACGGCGTCGGTGAGGGCTGCAGCACCATGCTTCGTGAGATCTCGATGCGGACGCTGACACGGCTCACCTTCCAGTCGCCGAACGGCACTGAGTTCGAACTGCGCGACAAACTGACCAATGGGCAACCGATTGCCGGTACGTGGTATCCGGAGCGGGGAGACGAGTACGTGACGCCGTCACGTGGGACGGTATTCGTCTCGACGGACGGCACTTCAGCCACGTTCATTTCGGATGAACCGATTTCCGACTATCGAGACGACGGCGACATGCCTCAGGTGATCTCGCAGTTCGGCCCGTCTGGGGAGCTACTCCTGAAAGATGGGACGCGATATCGAATCGACGGAGGAGCAGTCTCATCGCTCCGTGATCGCAACGGAAACACCATTACCTGGACGGGGCAGGCCGCGATCGATCCACTGGGCAGGCGTTTCGACGTCGTTCCCGCGGCGGGATCGATCCCGTACGACCAGATTTCGTTCAAAGGCTACGCCGGACAATCACGGGTCATCCGCGTTTGGTACGACAGCTTGGGCGATCTACTACGGAACACGCAGTCCGGCGATAGCATCATTACGAAGACCTACCGCTCTCTCTTTCCCCAGATGCTGGGTGGAAGCGACACCGCTCACTACAACCCGCGCAAGGTCGCACGCGTCGAATTGACCGACGGTCGTGCGTACCACTTCCGATACAGCGAGTACGGCGATCTCACCCGCGTGGTTCTCCCGACTGGCGGAGCCATCGAGTACGACTGGATCTACGAACACACGGAATCGGAGATCGAGAAGCGCCTGACCACGCGTCGGGTTTACCTGGACGCCTCGAATCGCAACAGCCTGGAAAGCATCACGCGATACGTTACCGGCGCTGCGGCTTCAGTGCGCGTGGAGAGTCCTGCCGGGACTCTCCTTGCCTTCAGCAGGCATTTCTTTTACGGCAGCCCGAATACGAACCTCGGCCCCACAGGACCCATCGAATACGTCTCCTGGAAGAACGGAAAAGAGTACAGAAGCGAAGCGTTCGACGTCGTCAATGGCGCAGCGGTATTGCGTCGTCGCGTGGAGCACACATGGCAGCAGCCGGCGGTTGGTACGACGTGGCGGCTCGCCCAGCCAGAAACGTCCGACTCCGCCAAGGCCAATGACCCCCAGATCACGCAGACCATCGTCACTCTCCTGGATACGAATCAAGTATCGAAGCAGACGTTTGCGTACGACCAGTTCAACAATATGGTCGATCTGCGTGAGTTCGACTACGGTGTCGGTGTACCGGGTCCTTTACTACGGCATACTCACCGCGAGTTCCTGTCGGATATCGCATACACGGGCGGCACTCTCGCTTCGCCGCACCTGCGCAACCTCGTTCGGCTCGTGCAGATATTTTCTCCCGGCGCGTCCGGCGCGGCCGTTCTCAACAAGCAGAGCGAGCAACGATACGACGAGGCCGCCTATCCGCTTCTATCACCGCACGACGATGAGGTCACCGCCGTGTCGGTCGTCGGGTGGTCTGATCCGAAAACTCCTCGTCGCGGCAACGTGACCACCGTGCGCGGTCTCGTCTCGTCGGCGGGGACAGCCTTTGAGCTGCACACGCAATACGACAAAGTCGGGAATCCTCGTCGCGCGTGGGATGGCCATCAGCGGATCTCTCGTGCAAAATATGGCGACAGATACTCGGACGGCATTGCACGCAACACGTTTGCGTTGCCAACCATTACGATCTCCCGCGTCCCCACTACAAGTGCCACCGGGACGGCGGTCTCGGGGCTCCCACAGCAATCTTCTGCGGTCTACGACTATTTCACGTCGTTGTTGACGCGCCAGGTCGATGAAAACGGCGAGACGACATCGCATGAGTACAACGACCCGCTCGGCCGGCTCACACGGACGGTGCCACCTCCCGGCGGGCGGACGACGATCTATCGATACGCGGTCCAGAGCGGAAATCCGTCCGGGACGTATGCGGTCGAGAAAGAAACCCAGATCGACGCCACGAAGTCGGAGTGGACCAAGGAGTTCACCGACGGTCTGGGCCGCATCCGTCGCACGTTCAAGCATGTGAGCGGCACGCGCGGAGCGGCCGGCGCACTCTATGCGACAGTCGACATCGAGTACGACCAGCTCGGGCGCGAAAGCCGCCGATCCCGTCCGTACAACTCTGCCGGATCGGCAAGCGCCGTCAACCCTTCCGGCCGCTGGCGGGAGACAGTCTATGACGGCCTCGGCCGCGTGATCAGGATTGTCGCCAAGCCGGACAACGCGACGCATCACGTCGCTTATAGCGGCCGGTCCCAGACCTCGACTGATCCTGACAATAAAGTGCAGCGATCGACTTATGACAGCCTGGGACGGCTTGTGGAGGTCGTCGAGGATGCGCGTGAAGGTGGTCTGAAGCTGCTCACGACATATGACTACGACGGGGTGGGGAATCTTCGGTCCGTTGTCCAGGGTAGCCAGCAGCGCTTCTTCATGTACGACCTGCTGTCGCGGCTCATCCGCAGCCGACTGCCGGAGCAGGCAGTCAACACCGCGCTGGCCGGTACCGATCCGTTCACGGGCAATGCGCAGTGGACCTCCGCGAATGAGTACGACGCGTCGAACCTCATCGCGCGCATCGACCCGCGCGGCGTGCGTACCGACTACACCTTCGACGGCCTCGGACGTGTCGTACGCACCCGTTACTCCGATGGCACTCCCGAAGTGAACACCACCTACGATGGCGCCGTGAACGGCATTGGCAAGCCATGGACGCAGGAAGTGTCGACGCTCCAAAACGGCGTCAGAGTTGGTTTGGAACGCCGCACCGCCATTGCATACGACACCATTGGGCGGCAGACGTCGATCTCCCAGCAGTTTGCTCTCAACGGTACCTGGAGCGCGCCGTTCGCAGTAAAGCGGACCTATGATCTCGCCGGCAACCTCCTTTCACAAACCTACCCCTCCGGAAACAAGATCACTTACGCCTATGACACCGCCGGACGCCTCATCAACGCGAGCGGTAACCTTGGCGGCGGCATCGTCCGCACATACGCCGGCGGCATTACCTACGATGGATATGGGCAGAAAGCTCAGGAGTGGCTGGGTACAACCGCGCGCGTCTATCACAAACGCTTTTATAACGTGCGCGGGCAGCTGGAGGCCATCCGCGTCGGGACCACTCCGAACGATACGTCCTGGAACCGCGGCGCCTTCCTGTACGCGTATGTGGACAATCCGACATGGGAGCAGCGCGTCACGAGCGGCCCGCGCAATAACGGGAACCTGCGCCAGCAGATGATCTGGATCCCTGAAGACGACGAAGACGAGAGCAAGTTTCATCTCATGACGCAGTCGTACAACTACGACGGATTGAATCGGTTGGCACGCGTAAGTGAGACTGCGGGCACGACGTCGGTTCAGGATTACGACTACGATCAATGGGGAAACCGCACCATCAACGCCGCTGCAACCACGGGGTTTTCGGAGCCACAGTTTGCCGTGGATCCGGCCACCAATCGAGTCTATGCGCCTGGAGATCTCGGCCGCGCCGAGGGTCAGCGCGCCATGCGGTACGACCGTGCCGGCAACCTGGTGTTCGATGGTTATAGCGGCTCGGGCGCACGAACCTTCGACGGCGAGCAACGGATCGTCACGGCCACGACGAACACCGGCGCGACCGTGCTCTTCGCGTACGACGGAGAAGGCAACCGCGTCCGCCGTATCGGCGGCGGTGAGGAGCGCTGGCAGGTGTACGCCGGCGGAGACCTGATCGCCGAATACGATGCCGGCGCTCAACCGACCTCACCACGCGTGGAATATGGCTACAGGACGGGGGAGATTGTCTTCACCGCAACGCTCCCGGAGACAGGAGGCGGCACCCACGATGCCGTGGCGGAATTCTCCGCCGACACCAATCCGTCTGGAGTCTGGTCTTATGGGTACAGAACATCCGGCGGGCCGTTTACCGCATTTGTCGCGGCGGCTACGCCTTATGGTCCGGGCGCCGAGGCGTGGCGGACGGCTTCGACGGCATGCTGCCCACAAATCGTCGTCAATAACACCGGTGCAGCATATACGTATCCCAATGTGCCCTCGGTCGTACATCCGCCGGATGTACTCAACGTACATCCAGCCTCTCTCGATCAGCGCGGAGTCATTCGCTGGACTGCTCCGGCTGCTGGGACGTACCGGATCACCGGCCGCTTTGAAGGGATCGACACCGTTGGTACGACCACTGACGGCAGCATCCACCACAACGGCGTTTCTTTGTTTGCAACAAACGTGAGTGGGTATGGGGCCAGAGTTCCCTTCTCACTCGTGCGCTCCGTAGCAGCAGGGGATGTCATCGAGATTTCCGTAGGCAACGGCACGAACAACACCAATTCGAACGATAGTACAGGCGTCGCCGTCACGATAAGCGCCTTTAGCGGGGATGCCGTCGCCGATTTTTCCGCGGTGGCGAACTCGAACGGCCCGTGGTCGTACGGATATCGCGCGACGGGCAGCGCGGCGTTTACTCCATACACGAGCGCGAGCACCCCGTACGGCGCCGGGACCAATGCCTGGCGTGCAGGCGTGGCGTGTTGTCCGCAGCTCCTCTACAACAACACAGACGCCAACTACACCTATCCGACCGCTCCGTCGGTCGTCCATCCTCCGGATGTACTGAATCTTCACCCCGGCGCCGCCGACCAGCGCAGCGTGATCCGTTGGACCGCCCCGACTGCGGGAACGTACCGAATCTCCGGTCGCTTCCAGGGACTGGACAAGGCCGGGACCTCGACCGATGTAGCGATCCATCACAACGGCATCTCATTGTTCGCTGGTCACGTGAGCGGTTATGGCGTGAAAGTGCCATTTGCGATCTCGCGCGCAGTTAGGGCCGGCGACTCCATCGACGTATCCGTTGGCGACGGCACGAACGCCACGATCGAAAACGACAGCACTGGCGTCGCGCTGACAATCATCCGTACGGATATTGTGACGCCGCCGCCTCAGGCGACACTGCGCTGGTTAGTCGCAGACTACTCCGGAACGCCGCGTCTGATTTTCGATCAGAGTGGCTCGCTCGAAGGAGTCAGTCGGCATGATTACCTGCCGTTTGGCGAGGAGATCAGCACCGGGGTGAATGGCAGAACGGCCAGTCGGGGGTACGCGACGTTCGACGGCGTCCGACAACAGTTCACGGGCTACGAACGCGACCACGAGATCTCGCTGGATTATGCCCGTGCACGTTATTACGCCAACGCTCAAGGTCGATTTATCAGCGTTGACCCGCTCATGGCCAGCGGACAGCCACGGACGCCGCAGAGCTGGAATCGATACGCGTATGTGACCAACAACCCGCTCCGATGGACGGACCCCTCCGGACTATCGCGCGAAGATCCACAGGACGGTACTGCACCACAACCGATCGACCAGGAGCCCGGGAAGTACTCGACGCCGATTTATGACGAAGAAGGCAACATCGTCGGCTGGGACTGTGACGACAGGTGTGCCCAAAGAGAAGAACACGACCGGTTTGTGCACGATCTGAGCATCCTCACGGAGTTTCTCCGGGCGGCGTTCGAGCGAACGATGCCGTTTGCCGAGGCTTGGTTCAAGGCGACTGTGGACGGCGACTTCGACGGCGCCGTGGAAAGCGCGGCCTGGGATTTTGCGCTGAACAAGACAGCCGACCAGTTGGGAGCATTTCTGGCCGGACACGTCGCGCGGACCGTGGCCAGGGGTGCAAAACCTGTCCTCTATCTGGGCACTGGGCAGGGCAGTAGAGAAACCCTCATGAAGAAGGCAGCACAGTTCGGCGCGAATACAGTTGCAGAACTACCGCCGGGAGCCACCGAGCGCGAGATCTTTGCGGCAAGCGGCGCGGCGGTCAAGGAAACTCTGCGTAATGGCGGCAACGTAATCATGGACCTGCGCGCTGTCGGCGGAAAGGCCTGGCAAATGGAAGCCAAAATAACGCGCCGGATCGCACGGGAATGTGCGGAATGCGCCAAGCAGATTCAGTTCATTCGGGAGTAGACCGCAAACGTGGCCAGACGGGCGCCCGTCTGGCCACCTTCATGGTTGCAGCTGCGCCGAATCCACGCTGCGCTCACGCGCGTCCGAAGTCGATGAAGCCGCGGTCGACGTCCACGTCCAGCAGTTTCACCTTCACGCGGTCGCCGATGTCGAGACCGTCCCATCCGCGCACGACTTTTCCCTCGATCGGTGGACGGAAGATGCGCACCCACGTGCCTTTCTGCGAGGCGCCGGTGACGATGCCGTCGAAGCGATCGCCGACGCGCGAGCGCAGCATGTAGGCTGCCGCCGATTTGCGCACCTGCCGCTCGACCTTGTTCGCCGCGTCCTCCTGCGCCGTGCAGTGCTCGGCGAGCGCGTCGAGCTCGTCGTTGTTGTACGGCTGCGGCTTCCCCGCGAGCGCCGCCTTCACGAGGCGATGCGTGATGAGATCGGGATAGCGGCGGTTCGGCGCGGTCGAGTGCGTGTAATCCTTCACCGCCAGACCGAAGTGTCCGATCGGTTTGTCGCTCGCTTCTTCGGCGATGTATTCGCCCGCGCCCATCGCCTTGACGATGGCCAGCGACAAATCGGGGAAGCGCACCGGATCCGCTTTCCTGCGGCGGCGCAGGAACTCCTCGAGCGCGCGCGCATCCGGCTCCGGCGGCAAGCGCTCCCCGAGCTCCTCGGCGATCCGCTCGATGCGATCCCAACGCTCCGGCGAGCGTACGACGCGGCGGATGCTCGAGAAGCCATGCTTCGCGAGAAACCGCGCGGTCGCGCCGTTCGCCGCGATCATGAAGTCCTCGATCAGCAATCGCGCGTTGTTCCGTTTCGACTGCTGCAGATCGACAACTTGTCCGTCGACGATCACCGGCTTTGCCTCGATCGTTTCGAGATCGAGCGCGCCGTGCTCGTGCCGCAGGTCGCGCATGCGATCGGCGGCCTTGTCCTGCAGACGCAATGACGCCGCGAGTCCTTTGACCTTTCCGACCTTCTCCGGCTCCTCGTCTTCGCCGTCCAGCCATGCCGCCACGCGGTCGTACGCGAGTTTTGCGTGGTTATGCACGAGCGCGTGGTACACGCCGCCGTCTTCGACGGAGCCGTCGTCGCGCACGGTCATCTCGACAACCATTGCCATGCGATCCTCGTCTTCGTTCAGCGACGTGAGATCGGTCGACAACTTCTCCGGGAGCATCGGGAACACGCGCGCCGCGGTGTAGACGGAGGTGGTGTTGTGCTGCGCGCGCCGATCGATGGGCGTGTCTTTTTTCACCAGTGCGTCGACGTCGGCGACGGCGATGAAGATGCGCGTGCTGCCGTTACCGGCGTCTTCGCCCCACGTGAGCTGGTCGAGGTCGCGAGAGTCGTCGTTGTCGATCGAGCACCAGCCCAGGTCGCGCATGTCGCGGACGTCGTCACGGGCGGGACCGGTGATGCCGGCCAGTTGCCTGCGCACCTCGGCGTCGAAGTCGGGCTGGAGGCCTTTGTCGATCATGGCCTGCCGCGCGATTTCGTCGAGGAGCTCTTCGTGCTTGCGATTCATGAGCGGGGACGTTATCACCATGCGATGCATCGCGCGCGTGCCGGAGATAACGCTGAACTGATCGAGCTCGGCGACGTCACGGCCGCCGAACTGCACGCCGCCGCCGCGCGCGTGCGCGCCGAGCCGGGAGTGGTCGCGTGCATCGTCGGACACTCGTCGTTATACGTGATTCGCGGGGACGGCGACACGGCGTCAGCGACGCAGACGCGCGAGCCGCGCGAGCTACGCGTGCGCGTGGCGTTCGATGGCGAGGACCTGCCGGAGTTGTTCGCGCGCGTTCCGCGCGATGAGTTTTTCGCGCGCGTGGCGAAGCTGCGCCTGGTGGTGCGCTATCTCGGATTTCGCGGTGGCTTCGGCTATCTCGACGGCTGGCCGGAGGAGTGGGCGATGCCGCGGCGTGCGACGTCGCGTCCTGTTGCGCGCGGAACGTTTGCGGTGGCGGGAAACGTCGCCGCCTTCTATCCCATCGACACGCCCGGCGGCTGGAACGTACTGGGACACTCGGATTTCGATTTCGAGAACGCACTCGTCCCCGGCGACGTCATCACCATGGACATCTGGAGGGACGGGCTCTTAGCCCGTCCGATGCCTCGACGGGCTGAGAGCCCCTCGCTCCAGATGTCGGAGCTCATCGCCTCGCCGCTGACGATCCTGACTACACGTCCCTTCGACGACATCGCGGCAGCTAAAGCAATGAGCGCCGTCGAGGGCAACATCGAGCTCCTCGAATCCGCGATGACCGGCCCGCGTCTTCGCTTCCACCGCGACGCCGTGATCGCCTGGTGCACGCCGGATCTCGCGCTCCGCATCGAACACGTGCGCGCCGGCGAAGAACGCACATTCGGCAGAATCACC
>Ga0196977_1000088_pt1 | contig 61889 bp, 52 predicted proteins | sample S3v_1013CmetaG_FD_148634 | JGI IMG/M metagenome (GOLD analysis project Ga0196977, IMG submission 148634) | Soil microbial communities from Anza Borrego desert, Southern California, United States - S3+v_10-13C | ecosystem: Environmental > Terrestrial > Soil > Desert | place: USA: California... | reverse complement strand
CGATCGGCCGCTGACGCTCGCCTCGGTCCCGCGCGGCAGCCAGCCGCTGGTGATGGCCGACCTCGCCCGGGCGGCCAAAGGCCGCGCGGTGTTCATCGCCCCCGACGAGCAGGCAATGCGCGCGGTCACCGACGCGGCGCGCTGGTTCGCCCCCGAGCTGCAGGTAATCGAGTTCCCGGCGTGGGATTGCCTGCCTTACGACCGCGCCAGCCCGGCGCTGTCGGTCGCCTCGCGGCGGCTCTCGGCGCTGCACCAGCTGCAGGCGGGCAAGACCAGCGCGCAGCTGCTGGTCACCACCGTCAACGCGGTTCTGCAGCGGGTGCTGACCCCGTTCCGCATCCGCGAGGCGGTGCGCGCGCTCGAGCCGGGGATGCGCATCGGCTACGACAGCCTGACCGCGCTGCTCCAGCGCCAGGGCTACGGCCGCACCGATACCGTGGTCGACACCGGCGAGTTCGCGGTGCGCGGGTCGATCTTCGACGTGTTTCCCGCCGGGCTCGACCAGGGCTTGCGGCTCGACTTCTTCGGCGACGAGCTCGAATCGCTGCGGCTGTTCGATCCCAACACCCAGCGCACTACCGGCACGGTCGACGGCCACCTGCTGCTGCCGGCGAGCGAGGCGCTGCTCGACGAGGACAGCATCAAGCGCTTCCGCGCCCGCTACCGCGAGCAGTTCGGCGCGCACGCGACGCAGGATCCGCTGTACCAGGCGGTCAGCGAAGGACGGCGGCTGGCGGGCATGGAACACTGGTTGCCGCTGTTCGAGGAACGGCTGGCGACTCTGTTCGACCATCTCGGGCAGGACGACCTGGTGGTCATCGATGCAGCGGCGATCGCCGCGGGCGAGGAGCGGCTCGGCGACGTCGAGGACTATCACCGCCAGCGCCTCGAGACCGCCGGGCAGAAGGCCGGCAGCTACCGCCCGCTCGAGCCCGACGCGCTGTACCTGTCGCGCGGCGAGTTCGGTGACGAGCTCGACCGGCGCCCCGTCCACCGCACGTCGATTTTCGCCGAGCCCGAGAGCGCCCGGGTGATCGATTTCGGCTTCCGCTCGGCGCGCGACTTCACCCCCGAGCGCTCGCGCGGGGACAACGTCTACGAAGCCGCCGCGGCCCACTTCAAGGCGCTCGGCAAGGCCGGCAAGCGGCCGCTGCTCGCCGCCTACTCCGAAGGCTCGCGCAGCCGCATCGCGTCGATCCTCGCCGAGGCCGGCACCGCGCTCAAGACCGCCGACAGCTGGCAGGACGCCCTCGGCAAGGCCGCCAGGGGCGCCGCCGTGGCGATGGTCCTGCCGCTCGATACCGGCTTCGCCAACGACGAGCTCGAGCTGGTCACCGAGCAGGACCTGCTCGGCGACCGCCTGGTCCGCCGGCGCAAGCGGAAGAAGGATTCGGACGCCTTCCTCGCCGAGCTCTCGGCGCTCAACCGCGGCGACCTCGTCGTCCATCTCGACCACGGCATCGGCAAGTACCTCGGGCTCGAGCCGATCACCGTCGGCCAGAGCCAGCACGACTGCGTGATGCTCGAGTACCACGGCGGCGACAAGCTCTACATCCCGGTCGAGAACATCGACGTGCTGAGCCGCTACGGCTCGTCGGAGGATGCGGCCACGCTCGACCGGCTCGGCGGCGAGGCGTGGCAGAAGCGCCGCGCGCGGCTCAAGGAGCGCATCCGCGAGATCGCCAGCGAGCTGCTGCGCACCGCCGCCGCCCGCGCGCTGCGCCGGGCGCCGGTGCTCGAGCCCGACGAGAGCGCCTGGCACCAGTTCGTCGACCGCTTCCCGTGGGAGGAAACCGACGACCAGGACCGGGCGATCGACGACGTGCTCAAGGACCTCGCCGAAGGCAAGCCGATGGACCGGCTGGTGTGCGGCGACGTCGGCTTCGGCAAGACCGAGGTGGCGCTGCGCGCGGCGTTCGTCGCGGCGATGAACGGCCAGCAGGTCGCCGTCGTCGCCCCGACCACGCTGCTCGCCCGCCAGCACTACCACGGCTTCTGCGAGCGGTTCGCCGGCTTTCCGCTGAAGGTCGGCCGGCTCTCCCGCCTCGTTCCCGCGAAGGAGATGAAGGACACCCGCGACGCGCTCGCCGACGGGACGATGGACGTGGTCGTCGGCACGCACGCGATCCTCTCGAAGACCACCAAGTTCAAGCGCCTCGGCCTGGTGATCGTCGACGAGGAGCAGCGCTTCGGCGTCAGCCACAAGGAGAAGCTCAAGCAGCTCCGCGCCGACGTGCACGTGCTCACGCTCACCGCGACGCCGATCCCCCGGACGCTGCAGATGGCGATGAGCGGGCTGCGCGAGCTGTCGACCATCCAGACCCCCCCGGTCGACCGGCTGGCGGTGCGCACCTACGTGATGGAATGGGACGACATGGTCATGCGCGAGGCGCTGCTGCGCGAGCATCACCGCGGCGGCCAGAGCTTCATCGTCGTCCCGCGCATCGCCGACATGGAAGCGGTCGCCGAGTGGCTGCACGAATACGTGCCCGAGATCCGCTTCGTCTCGGCGCACGGGCAGATGAGCCCGACCGAGGTCGAGGAGCGGATGAGCGCGTTCTACGAGAAGCGCTACGAAGTGCTGCTGTCGACGACGATCGTCGAGAGCGGGCTCGACATCCCCAGCGCCAACACGATCATCATCCACCGCGCCGACCGCTTCGGCCTGGCGCAGCTCTACCAGCTGCGCGGCCGCGTCGGCCGGGCCAAGTTGCGCGCCTACGCCTACCTGACCACGCCCAGGGACGCGCAGCTCGGCGAAGTGGCCGAGAAGCGGCTCAAGGTGCTCGGCGACCTCGACAGCCTCGGCGCCGGGTTCCAGCTCGCCAGCCACGACCTCGACATCCGCGGCGCCGGCAACCTGCTCGGCGACGAGCAGTCGGGCCATATCCGCGAGGTCGGCTTCGAGCTCTACCAGTCGATGCTGGAGGACGCGATCCTCGCCGCCAAGGCCGGCGACATGGGCGTCGAGCGCGACGACCGCAGCGGCCTTTCCCCGCAGATCACCGTCGATGCGCCGATCATGATCCCCGACGACTACGTGCCCGACCTCGCGGTGCGCATGGCGCTCTACCGCCGCCTCAACGACGCCGCCGACAAGGCCGAGATCGAATCGCTCGCCGCCGAGATGATCGACCGCTTCGGCCCGCTGCCCGAAGCGACCGCCAACCTCGTCAAGCTGATCGAGATCAAGCACCAGGCGATCGCCGCGTGCATCGCCAAGATCGAGGTCGGCGCGCGCGGCACGCTGGTCAGCTTCCACGAGGACCGCTTCCCGGACCCCGCCGGCCTGCTCGCCTACGTCGAGCGCCTCAAGGGCACCGCCAAGCTGCGGCCCGACATGAAGCTCGTCATCAACCGCGCGTGGGGCGACCCGCAGAGCCGCCTCAACGGCCTGGTCCAGCTGACCAAAGGGCTGAGCGGGATCGTCCGCAAGGCCGGGCAGCGGGAGAAGGCCGCCGCCTAGCCGCGCCCGGAAGTGCCGGAACCCACTCCGGCGCTTGCGGTTTAGGCGGCATGGCTTGGACTTCCCCCACCCTCGCCGCAGCCCGCTCGCTCGTTCGCTGCGCCATTCTTCCAACCCTGTTGCTCGCCAGCGCCCCGGCGGCGGCCGCGCCGGGCGCGCCTGCGGAGCTGCGAGCGTCCCTCGCCGCGCAAGCCGGCGGCGAGCTGAAGACCTTCTACGCGTACCATTCGGGCCCGCTGTGGGTCACCGGGCGCGGGACGCTCGATCCGGCGGCGCGCGAGCTGCTGCGGCTGATCGAGACCGCGCGCGACGACGGGCTCGATCCGCAGGCCTTGGGCGCGCGACCGCTGGCCGAGGCCATCGAGCGCGCCGAGGCCGAGCGCTCGCCGGCGGCGCTGGCCCGCGCCGAGCTGGCGTTGTCGGGCGCGCTGACGCGATACGCCCGGGCGCTGCTGTCGCCGCCCGGCCCGAGCGAGATGCTCTACGAGCACGACGTGCTGCGCCCGGTCGAGCGGACCCCGCTGACCATTCTCCAGGCCGCGGCCGACGCGCCCTCGCTCGGCGAGTACCTCGAGACGATGCCGTGGATGCACCCGCTGTACGCGCAAGTGCGCCGCGACTTGCTCGCGGGGCAGTACGCGCCGCCGGTGCGGCAGGCCGCGATCGCCACCCTGCAGCGCATCCGCGCCATCCCGGCGCCGCCGTGGTCGCGCCACGTGGTGATCGACACCGCCAGCGCGCGCCTGTGGATGTACGAAGGCGACCGGCCGGTCGATTCGATGAAGGTCGTCGTCGGCAAGCCCGAGCGGCCCACGCCGATGATGGCCGGCTATATCCGCGACGCGGTGATCAACCCGTACTGGAACGTGCCCGAGCACCTCGTGCGGCAGACGATCGCCCCCGGGGTGCTCAGCCAGGGCGTCGCCTATCTCAGGGCGCGCGGCTACGACGTGCTGTCCGACTGGAGCGACAACCCCGAGCGGCTGGACCCGGCCCGGATCGACTGGCGCGCGGTGCGCGACGGCCGGGTCGAGGTCCGCGTGCGCCAGCGGCCGGGCGCCGCCAACGCCATGGGCCAGGTCAAGTACGAGTTCCCCAACGCGCAGGGCATCTACCTGCATGACACGCCCGACAAGAACCTGCTCGAGGAAGAGGCGCGACAGTTCAGCAACGGCTGCGTCCGGCTCGAGGACGCCGAGCGCCTCGGCCGCTGGCTGCTCGGAACCGACTTGCCGAAGACGGCCACGTCCCCCGAGCAGCACCTCGACCTCGCCCAGCCGGTGCCGATCTACATCACCTATCTGACGGTGCGGCCGGAAGGGGACCGGCTGGTCGCCGGGGCGGACCCGTACGGGTGGGACGCTTCCGGGCGGGCACTGGCGCGGGCGCACTGAGCCCGCGACCGAGCGTTGCACGAATGCCACGAAAGCAGGCGAAAGCAATCGTTAACCGGAACAGAGCCCGGGTCTCTGCGTCGTAAGCCCATGCCGCTAGGACAACGACGGGTGTCGGACCCGTCGGCGGCCTCAGCCAGAGGAAGCGATATGCGCAAGTTAGCATTAGGGTTCGCAAGCGCCGCGGTGGTCTTGGCCTCCCCCGCGTTGGCCCAGGTCTACGTCGGCGCCGAGTTTGGCGCCTCGAAGGTCGACGACACCAATATCGACGTCGGCGCGGTCGATAATGCCGTCCAGGTCGACTACGACTTCGATTTCCCGGACGAGGCCGGGTGGGATGGCGCGCTGTTCGCCGGCTACGACTTCGGCGGCTTCCGCCTCGAGGGCGAGGTGTCGAAGAAGCAGGCCGACATCGAGCAGGTCACCTCGACGATCGTCCTCCCCAACGGCGCTGCCCCGGGCACCTATGCCGCGCGCGGCCACACCGACGTGATGAGCTACATGCTCAACGGCATGGTCGATTTCGGCGATGACGACGGCATCCAGGCGTTCGTCGGCGCCGGCGCCGGCTTCGCCAAGGTCGACTTCGACGATTTCGGCGTGTTCGCCAACTCGCCGGCGTTCCTCGACGACAGCGATTCCGGGTTCGCCTGGCAGTTGTTCGCCGGCTTGCGGCAGGCGATCAGCGACACGGTCGATGTCCATGTGAAGTACCGCTACTTCAATGCCGGCAGCGTCGATCTCAACGACGGCGTCAACCAGGGCGACATGGACTACAGCTCGCACAGCTTGCTCGGGGGGATCAGCTTCCGCTTCGGCGGCGCCGACGAGGCTCCGCCGCCGCCGCCGGTCAGCCGGCCGGTCGCGGCGACGCCGCCGCCGCCCCCGCCGCCCGCGCCGCAGATGAAGGACTGCCCCGGCGGCTCGCGGGTGCTCGTCACCCAGGCCTGCCCGGTGCCGCCGCCGCCGCAGGTCGCGCCGACCGGCGAGCACGGCTAACCGCCGATCCGTCACTCGATACCAGCGGGGATCGGCCCCCTTCCGCGCCGATCCCCGCAGAAGCAAGGAGAATACCCAATGAAGTTCGCCAACCTCCTGGCCGCGGCCGCTGCCGTCGGCCTGGTCGCGGCTCCGGTCATGGCCCAGGCGGCCGCCCAGCCGATTCCGGCCCGCAGCGGCGCCGAGCTCGGGGCGAGCGAAAACCTGCGCGGCGGCTTCGTCATCCCGCTGATCGCGCTCATCGCCATCATCCTGGGCATCCTCGCGGCGACCAACGACAACGACGACGATCTGCCGGACAGCCCCTGATCGCCGGGCGCCTCGTTCCCCCGGGCCCCGCTTCGGCGGGGCCTTTTCGTTAGCGCCGCACCAGCGCGAGGAACTCGGCCGCGCCCATCGGCTCGGCGCCGAGAAAGCCCTGCCAGCTGGCGCAGCCCTCGCGCGCGGCCGCCACGCGCTGCGCCTCGCGCTCGATGCCTTCGGCGATCACCTCGAGGCCGAGCGCGCTGGCCATCGCCAGGATGCCGCGCAGCACTTCCAGATCGCGCGGGTCCTCGTCGATGCCGTCGACCATCGTGCGGTCGAGCTTGAGGTAGTGCAGCGGCAGGCGCTTGAGATAGCGGAAGTTGCAGAACCCCGCGCCGAAGTCGTCGAGCGCGATGCGGATGCCGAGCCCGGCGAGCCGGGTGAGCCGCTCGGCGGTGCGGTCGAGATCGGCGACGAGGACCTGCTCGGTGATCTCCAGCGTCAGGTGCTCGGCCGCGAACCCCGCTTCGGCCACCGCCCCGGCGATGTTGTGCGCGAAATTGCCCGCGGCGACGTCCGCCGCGGTGACGTTGAGCGACAGGCGCAAGGGCACCGGCCAGTTGCCCGCGGTGCCGAGCGCGGCGCAGGCGATGTGGTGCGACAGCCGCTCGACCACGCCGGCCCGCGCGGCGATGGCGAACAGCTCGTCGGCGCCGATGCGCCCGCGCCGCGGGTGCCGCCACCGCGCGAGCGCCTCGGCGCCGACCAGGCGGCCGTCGGCGCAAGCGAACTGCGGCTGGAACAGGATCTCGATTTCGTCGCGCTCGATCGCCGCCGGCAGCTCCGCCTCGAGCCCGCCTCGCCGGCGGCTGCGGCGGTCGGCGCTGGCCCGGCGTTCCGGCTCGCTGTGGACGATCTGCATCGTCGCGCTGTGGCCGATCGGCGCCGGCAAATCTCGCCCCGCGCGGCGCGCGTTGCAATTCGGGACGGCGCTCCATAGGCTGTGCACAATGGGCAATGCGCCGGCGACCGACCAGACGGGCTACAAGAAGCTGGCGCTGCTCGCCTCGCCGACCGAGCGCGCGCAGGAGGCGGCCGAGGCGCTCGGCGAATGCGCCGACTGGGTCCCGCTCGAGCAGGCCGAAGCCGCGGTCGTGCTCGGCGGCGACGGGTTCATGCTCGAGACGATGCACCGGATGATCGACGCGGCGCTGCTGAAGCCGGTCTACGGGCTCAATCTCGGCACGGTCGGGTTCCTGATGAACCGCTATACCAAAGGCTGCCGGGTGATCGAGCGGCTGCGCAAGGCGCGCCGGATCGCCGTCTCGCCGCTGCGCATGGAAGCGGTCACCCAGGACGGCTCGAGCGAGAGCTTCTACGCGGTCAACGAGGTCTCGCTGCTGCGCGAGACGCGCCAGACGGCCAAGATCGAGATCAGCGTCAACGAGCGCGTGCGCATCGCCGAGCTGGCCGGCGACGGGGTGCTGCTGGCGACCCCGGTCGGCTCGACCGCCTACAACTACTCGGCCAACGGGCCGATCCTGCCGCTCGATTCGCAGATGCTGTCGCTGACGCCGATCAGCCCGTTCCGCCCGCGCCGCTGGCGGGGCGCGATCCTGCCCGACCGCAGCCGCGTGACCTTCCGCGTGCTCGACCCCGGGAAGCGCCCGGTCGCCGCGGTGGCCGACCAGAAGGAGCTGCGCGACATCGCCGAAGTGCGGCTGCAGATCGACCGCAGCCGCGAGCTGACGCTGCTGTTCGACCCCGGCCACGCCCTCGACGAGCGGATCGTCGCCGAGCAGTTCGCCTATTGAGGCTAGAGGCTTGTCAAATCACAGGCTCGCCCATATAGGGCGCGCCTGCCCATCGGGCTGCTCCCCGATAGCTCAGCGGTAGAGTAGGTGACTGTTAATCACTTGGTCGTTGGTTCGAATCCAACTCGGGGAGCCATCATCCGTTTCGCCGCTCTTCGCTGGCGACCGGAAATCGCCTCAAGACCCTAGGAAAACCAATCCGCACAGAACCGCTTGTGCCCGTTGCTCATCGCCCGGTTCCGCGCTAATCGTGGGGGACTGAATGGGGGAATGAGCCAAACCCCAACTTCTGAGGTGGCTATGGGCAAACTGACGCAAGCGCATATTCGGGCGGCCTTGGCAAAGCCGGGACGCCACCACGATGGCGACGGGTTGGTGCTTTTCGTTCGCGAGTCGGGCCAGGCAAGCTGGGTTGCTCGCGTTCAGCAAGACGGGGCACGGCGCGAGTTTGGACTTGGGAGTCTTCGCGCGGTCGGATTAGCCGACGCGCGCGAAAAGGCGGCACTGGTCAAGGCCGCGATGGTAGCGGGGCGCGACCCACATTTTGCCCTGAAACCACCCAAAGAGATGACGCGGACATTCCGCGAGGCTGCGCTGGGCTTTTTGGATGCCAAGACGGCTGATGCCAAAATCTCCAACGGCAAGCGCAAGCAGAACCTCTCGCAACTGAAAACCTATGCCTTCCCGGCGCTCGGCAAACTCCAAGTGCAGAGCATCGATGCGGACGCCATAGCCGCCTGTCTTCGTCCGATCTGGACGCGCAAGCCCGAAACCGCGCGCAAGGTGCGCAGCTTAATCATCCGGACATTGCGCTTCGCCCGGCCCGATGGCGCGCTGTTCATTGGCACACTCGGCCCCGCAGTCGCTGACCGCCTGCCCGCACAACCGAAGCGGGGGAATTTCGAGGCAATGCCCTACGCCGATCTGCCCGCGTTTATGACGCGGTTGGTCCAAAAGGGCGGCATGGGCGCGCTGGCTTTGCGAGCTGCCATCTTGACCGCTACCCGTAGCGGCGAGGTTCGCGGCGCGACGTGGAGCGAACTCGACTTGGATGCAGCAGTCTGGACCATCCCGGCTGATCGCATGAAGGCCCAGCGCGTCCACCGAGTTCCTCTCTCTCCAGTCGCCGTTGCACTGTTTCGCGAGGTCGCCGCAATGAAGCGCGGCGGAACCGACCTGATCTTTCCTGCTAATGGAGGCAAGGCGCTCAGCGACATGACGCTAACGAAGGTGCTCCGCGACATGAAAGCAGCTTGCACTGTGCATGGCTTTCGCTCCACATTTCGCGATTGGGCGGCAGAACAGACAAGCGTTCCAGGCGAGGTGGCAGAAGCTGCTCTTGCCCACATGGTCCCGAAAGCAGTCGAGGCCGCCTATCGGCGCACCGACTTTTTCGACAAGCGCCGTGAACTGATGGAAGCTTGGGCCAGCTACGTGGGCGGGCACGGTGGCGCTGAGGTAGTCCCCCTCGCGGTCGCCTCGTCGACCAGGTTGCGCTGGCGGTAGATCGCCGGATCGAGGGAGCGATGAACCACGCGGCGGCGGCAGCTGGGGATTGCGGCGGTGGCCCGAGCGGGCGATCAGCTCGAGCACGGCGTTGGAGTCATAGCCGCGGCCGGCGACGACCGCTCGCGCGACTGGCAGCCCGCCGAGGAGCTGGGGCACGGCGGCCATGTCCGAGGCTTGGCCGGGCGAGAGCAGCAGCCGCACGGGCAGCCCGTCCTGGTCGATGACCGCGTGGATCTTGGTGCTCAGTCCGCCACGAGAACGGCCAATGGCGTGATCCGGGCTCCCCTTTTTCCACCGGCGGCGTGCTGGTGGGCCCGGATGATCGAGGAATGGAAGATCCCGCGCGGCTCCGCTTAGAAGATGGCCCAGTTCTTAGCTCAATGAAACCTGAGCTGCTCTAAAGCACTCCCCATTCAATCCGGTTTAGCAATCTGGCGGCCTCGCTGGTCTTTTAGCGGAGTATTAGTGGGCGATTGGCTGTGGCTTACCGGTAGTGTCGCGCTTCTAGCCAACTTGCCATATACGCTTGTTGCCATCATGCCGATTAAACAAGCGCCTGAAGGTGATCGAACCGGGAGCGGAAAGCCGTGCCCTGCTCGTAAAGTGGGGCCGCCTTCACAATGTTCGTAGCGTCCTCGGTGTATCGCCATGGCCTGTTCGTCGTGGGCTGTTCGCGTTAATCCGTTGTCGGCGAATGTCCGCTGACACCAATGCGCAAATGCGGACCTCCGAAGCGGCCCGCCAGCTAAGAACCCGAATTGGTCATTGGTCGGGAACTTGGACTTGATCCTGTCCATCGCTTGAAGGCCCGCGAGAATGATGTCGCAGGAGAAATCCCCACCCGGCGTCTACTCTACCGACATTCCCGCTCGCAAGGATCGCCTAGCGACGTTCAGCTGCACATCTCGCAGGCTTTCCTCGAACGTCGTTCCCGCGTTCTTCAGCCGACGATGGTCGGTGTCGGCGGCGGTCGAGTGAGCCGCGCTGACGTTGGCGAAGCTGTCGCCGCCGCCGCCGCCGGTCAGGTCCTCAGCCCCACCCGCGCCGTAGTGCGCGTGTCGGCCAGCGCCCCGCCGGCGCCGACACGATCACCGGCGGGTTGCCTAAGCGGCCGTCGCCGCCCGTGATGCACACGATCATCTCGATGCCGGTCAGCTGCGTGGCCCCGAACGCGATCGTCCCGCTGCCGCCAGCGACGTAGTGGCCCTGGAGGCCGAGCTGGTCGTTGGTGCCGCCCATCTCCGGAAGTAACCTGTGGAGTATCGGGCAGGCTCCCTATCAACCGGGCCCATAGGTCATTATCTCTACACGACGCGTTGGGTTCGGGGGGACTCTTGGACGACATACTTCCATTGGAGGGTCCAGCGTGGTTTCGTGCCGTTCAACGGCTGGGGAAGCGGCATTGCGCGTCAAATGGAAGCGATACCGAGTGTTTGTTCCGCCACTGGTTTCATTTGTTGCAGCTCACCCCACGCTTTCTCAGTGGTCTGATTAAGCCAAGCCTGGACGAAGCCCAAGTTGAAGCGTTGTTGGAAGCCAAAGCCTTCGACTCAATCGCGATAAACTTCCTAGGCAGGCCAATGACAATGGCGGTTTCAACGATGGGCGACGAGTTTGACGCGCAGGTCTGGTTGCCTGGACAGGCAGAACCGGCGACGGCAAGCGCCCCGGATTTGGCTTCAGCGCTTATCGGGGCCTGGCTGAAGTGCATAACCAACCTTGAGGAACGCTCACTCAATCTTGCAGCAAGAATCCCTCATCTACACCCGCATATATCGCGATCCGGACCGCATCGGCTGCGGATTGTGCATGAAGCTTCCGCATCATGTTCCCTCGATGGATTTCGACCGTCCGAGGGCTGATTCCCAAGGTTTTCCCAATCGATTTATTCGACATACCCTGAACAAGCAGGGCAAGGACTTCCCGTTCCCGAGGAGTCAGGTTTTCGACTTGGGCCGACGCTGCGGTAGTTACCGTTTCATGGGTTGCCTGGTGCGATCCCTTTTGAGCCTCGTGTGCCAATCGTTCAAAGGCCTGGTCGAGAAGATGGGCATCGAATGGCCACTCCAGATAGTCCTGCGCTCCATAGAGCATAGCCCTCACGATTTTCTCGGGGCTTGGATGAATGGAGTAGGCAACAAGTGGTACCTCCGGCCAGCGAGCCCGTAATGCCGCCACTGCATTCTCGGCGCGGTGCTCGTCCGCCACAAACGCGTATCCCTCACTGGGAGGCGTCTGGCCAAAATCTTTGATATCATCAACAGGCTTCGGACGGAGGTCTCGTTCAGCGAAGGCCTCAGCGATGTGTGCCCGGCGGCGCTCGTCGGGATCGATGATGTACACGGCTCCACTCTTAGTGCCATCGCGCTCCCCGGTCATATCAGGCCCGACCCTCGCATGCTGATGATGGCAGCCCCGGCCACAACCAAGTGGTCGACCAGGTGCAATTCGAGATCCGCCAAGGACGCCCGGAGGCGCTTGGTCATTTCCACGTCGGTGTCGCTAGGTCGCGGGTCGCCCGACGGGTGATTGTGCATGAGGATGACCCCGACAGCACCAATGTCTATTGCGCGGGATACAATCGGGCGCAGGGTGCCGCGAAGGTGCCCCGGTGTGCCTTCGAACAGCATGCAGTCATTGAGGTAGCGCCCCTGCCCGTCGAGAAACAAAGCATGCAATCGTTCCACAGGGGCATGCTTGAAGAGTCCAATCACGTAGCGGCGGATCGATACGTCGTTCAGATTGAATGGCCCTCCGACGACGTTTTCGTGGATTCCGGCCAACACGGCACTGTGGGCGGCCGTTATTCTGGCCGCGACCTCCTCGTCTCCCAGATGTCGTTCGAGCGCCCCGGGAGATGCGGCAAAGATGCGCCCCAAGGAGCCATAGTTGTCGAGCAGCCCAGCCGCGGTCAGGCTAGCGCTTTCAGGATCGCCACCGATCAGTCCGGCAAGGAGCTCTCGTTGCGCCGCTGCCTCACCCGCTGCTGATGAGCGAGCGTGCCGGCGATCAGGAGCACCATCACGATCCAGGTCGGACTGGTTTTCATCCAAAAATAGGCGCGTCCCTCGATTGGTATCGACAGCGCGCGCACGAAGTGCGCGCCACTGCTTAGAAGCTGCAAGGATGCTGCCCATAAGGGCCACACTCTCCTGTAAGTTAAGCCGATCGCGGTGAAGCCGATCAAACCAACGATATCGACCGCAAGCGCCACCGGATCGACCGATCTGAAAAGGCGGGGAAAAAATGCATGACCTGCATACGTGAGCAGAATCATGGCAACTATCACGCGGGCACCCCAGTGTTCGGGCCGCCCGCCCCAGCGCAAAGCCAAGAAAACCGCTACGCCGGCGAGGATGAGAGTGGACACCGCGATTAGCATGTCCGTCTCCATCCCCGCCGGGCGTAGCGCGTCAAGCGGCTTCGGCGGTCTCCAGGAATCGGACCAGCCCTTCGGGTGGAGGCTTGTCGCCGTCAGCAATGTCGCCTCGTTCTTGGCCCAGGCGAAACAGTTCTTCGTGAGCCCGGATCACGTCTGCGCGTGCGGACAAGAGCGATTGTTGCGCTTTCGAGAGGCGCAGCAAGGCGATGTGACCGCTTTGCGTCGGCGCAGCGGTATCGACGCGAGCCTGTACGATGGTCGCGACCAGCGCCGCCTTATTGGCGAGCGCGCGGTCGAGCGAATCCTCCACTTCGCGCAACTCGCGTGAAATGCGAGCAACGGCAACTTGAGATGTCATGGCCATTGAAAATATCCTCCGTGCGACAGTGTCTCGACACCGGAGGATCAGATCAGACCAGTGCCCCCAAGGTTGTGGCGATGGCCAGCAGGGCCAGAGCCAGGAGTGCTATCGCCAGAGCCATGCTAGGAATGGCGGCTACGCGCCATGCTCTGCCAAAGCGGTCGTCCAATACCTCCGTGAGCGACCGTTTAGGGGCGTCGGTCCAAGGCACCGGGAGCCTAAAGCTTGCCGAGTCCTCGAATGTGAAAACGCCACCGTCCGGCCTCTCGACGGAGGGCAGTAGGGGCTCAGATCGGCCTGCAGCCATCACCGCTGGCCCACATGTGGTTTTCCCACAATCGGCCAGCAACTGCTGATAAAGCCTTGCTGTCTCGTTGCGATCCTTCGTACCGAGCTTCGAGCGAACGGACTTGAGGCGCATGTCGACCGTGTTGGGGGCAATTTTCAGCTCCCGCGCGATCTGCTTCGTCGGCTTGTGCTGAATGACTCGGTCGAGCACTTCGCGTTCTTTTTCGGACAATCGATCGAGCAGATTGCCGGCGCTAGGTTCCGAGCTGATCACCGACGTCGCCTTACTCCTCGGACCGCAACTATCAACGGCCCCGCTCCGACCCGGCGTTCATTGGTTACCCTTGAAGACAGTGCCGTTCAATGCCCCGAATGTTCGGCGCGCATGGCGCGCTCCCGCAATTGGTGAGGAGCGTCAGCAGCTTTCGCCACGAGATTTCCTACCGTCAATCGCCCTCGAGGGTACCGGACAGTGCTTCAGATAAATTGTTAGCTGTATTCTATAACTGTCTGTATATCTATACTAACTCCAAAAGTCTGTCTGGGAGTGCCGACTATAGCGGGGGCAATTCATTAGGGGATCCCACTGTCGGCGGGTCAGCGGTTGTCCGATTCAGAAGGTGCTTCGCACCGGGTGGAGTGAAGGTGAACCCGACTGTCATGGAGACGTATGGGCTGACGGCCGCGGCTGATCCTGGGCTTTGCAGACCTTAGACCCCTTGAGCTGGGAGACAGCAAAAGCTGACGGTCCGCTTGGAATGAGTGAAAAGAGCCCGTGTAGGCGGGGTTGCACGACTACAATCGCCAAATCTTGCTGTTCCATTAACCAGAAATTAGGCGAATTCCCTCATTTGAGCCCCTCACAAAGTGTGGGGTGCCTAATGTTGAACCGTAGGCAGAGCAATCGGTCATCGAGCGGGGTAGCGCAATTCGCGTTACTGGCCATGACTGCTGCCACGCCAATATCAGTGGCGCACGCGGCCGGGACACCCGCAGGCACCGACATCACAAACACAGCGACAGCGACCTATTCGGGTCCAGATGGCAGCGAGCTATCCGTCGACTCGAATGCGGTTACCCTACGCGTGGCTGAGTTGCTCGATGTGAGCGTGTCTTCGGCTGACTCGGGCGATGTCGGCGTGATGCCGGGCGCGGTGAACCAGGTTCTCAAGTTCGTCGTGACGAACGGCGGCAACGGCCCTGAAGCAATGGTCCTGACAGCAGACGCGAACGCCGGCGGAGATGAATTCAATCCTGTCGTTACGTCCATGATCCTGGATACGAATGGCAATGGAGCTTACGACGCGGGCGTCGATACCCTCTATTCGGTGGGAGCGAACGATCCCATCCTACAGCCCGATGCGTCGCTGACAGTCTTCGTTTTGTCCACCATTCCCACGGAAGCGAGTGACACTCAGCGCGGCCAGGTCAATCTATTGGCCGCATCCAAGACCGGGAGCGGCGCACCGGGCACCAGCTTTGCCGGTCAAGGTGAGGGGGGCGGTGATGCGGTGGTCGGCGCGACGGGCGCCGATAGCGACGACGACGGCATTTATCGCGTCAGCACGACCAACGTGACCCTGACTAAGGCAGCAAGTGTAGCTGGGCCTTTCGGGGGGACGGAAGCCGCTCCGGGCGCTGTCATCACCTACACTCTTACGGCGACTGTCGGCGGCACCGGCACGGTGACCAACGTCGCCGTGGCCGATCCCATTCCGGCGGGCACCACCTACCGCGCCGGCACATTGACGCTCGAAGGCGTCGTGCTGACTGACGCGGCCGACACCGATGCGGGTCGATTCACCGGCTCAGGCGTCGCAATCGAGCTGGGCTCCATCGGACCGGGCACAAGCCGCACTATCACGTTTCAGGTCGAGATCGATTGAGAGGGACAAGGTCCATGAAGATCCTGCTTGCGCTCTTGCCGCTGCTCGTGCCCGCAGCCGCTCAGGCTGCGGACAGCGTTTCGCTTGTCAGCCAAGTCCTCGTAGAGCGCGTGGATACGACGCCCGAGGGGCAGACCGTCACCACGCGCGGGGAGCCGGATGTGGTAACGCCCGGCGACCGCCTGCTGTTTGTGTTGAGCTATCGCAACAACGGCGCACAGCCGGCCACTACGTTCGTCCTGACCAACCCGGTGCCGGATTCGGTGGCTTTCGCGGGAACCGACGACGCGAGCGCGGTGGTCTCGGTCGACGGCAGCAAGACTTGGGGGCCCTTGAGCTCGCTCACCGTGATCGAGGTAGACGGCACCATGCGGCCGGCAGAGCCCGCCGACGTGACTCATGTTCGCTGGTCGCTTGCAGAGCCGGTTCCTAGCGGCGGCGCCGGGGAGCTGAGCTTCCGCGGCGTGGTCAAATAAGTCCTTTCGATCCGCATTTAGCACCGGCGGGGGGTTGAGGTGCTTGCTTGGAGGGGAATTGAAATGAAAACATCGATGCGCCAATTCGCATCCGTCAGCGCGCTGGCGGTCGCGACGTCGGTGGCGTCCCCCGCGATGGCGGAGGGGACTGCTTCGGGAACCACCATTACTAACACCGTCAGTGTCGACTTTCAGGTCGGCGGGGTGGACCAGACCCAGGTGACTGCAAGCGACAGCTTCACGGTCGACCGGAAAATCAACCTGACTGTGGCGGAAGTCGGCGCCACCACCACCAGCGTCTCCCCGGGTCAAACGAGCGCCGTAACGGCGTTTACGGTGACCAACGTCTCGAACGCATCGCTCGACTTGGCTCTTGCAGCCACGCAACTCGGCGGCGGGACCGCAGCGCACGGCGGCACCGACAACTTCGACGTCACAGGTCCTGGCGTGTATGTCGATACGAACACCGATGGCGACTACGACGCCGGGATCGATCAGGTCGTCACCTATCTCGATCAGGTTGCCGCCGACGCCAGTCGCACAGTGTTCGTGGTTGCCGACGTGCCGCTAGGTCGCTCAAGCGGCGACGTCGCGGGCGTTCGCCTCACGGCGACGGCTCGCGAAGCGACTGCGGCCGGCTCGATGGGAGCGGCGATTGCCGAGACGAGCGGCGCCAACACGACGGGGGTCGATACTGTATTCGCGGACACCAATGCTAACGGCAACACGGCCCGGGACGGCATACAGTTCGGTGTCGACGACTACACGGTGCTCGCAGCTTCGCTGACGGCTACTAAAACAAGCCGAATCATTAGCGATCCATTCAACAACACGACCAATCCGAAGATGATACCGGGTGCGGTGGTCGAATATTGCGTCGCGGTGGCTAACGCCGCCGGCAGCGCAACAGCTACAAACATCGCCGTCTCGGATACCTTGCCGGCCACGACGACCTACGATTCGAGCTTTGGAATCCTGATCAATGGCACTGTCAGCGGAGCCACCTGCAACGCCGACGGCGTGGCGGGCGGTGGCCATGCTGCGGGGGTCGTGAGCGGCACCCTGAGCGACATTGGCGCGGGCGTAACCCGCACGCTGGTGTTCCGCGTCACGGTGAACTGAGGACGACTGGACGGGGATATCGGCGTGTTTAGCGCCGGCCCCCGGAAAGTTCGGGCAACGATGACCGATCTGACCAGACTTTTCTGGGTGCTGAAATTCGCCCTGTTGCTGGTGTTCGTCCCGGTGGTTTCGGCGCCTGTCCTCGCGCAGGCGCCGCCGTCACCAGGCTCGCGTACCATCAGCAACGTCGCCACGATGGAATGGGATGACGGCGATCAGCGGCTTACGCTAGCTTCCAACCGAATCGATGTGGCCGTCGAAGGGATCCCGACGCCACTGTCGCTGATCGCATATCGCTTCGCTGACAATTCTGCGAGCCATCGCTTTGCAGTGCCCACGCCTCTGTGCACCACAGCCAGTGGTGCACAAGCAGCCGTTCTGGCGCCGGCGTGGGCTGCCCAATCGCTAGCCCCAGCGACGGCGCTGGTAATTTCCGAAATCCGGTCGGGCGAACCCTTTATTTTCCGTGTGAACTCGCGAGCGAACAATCTGAATTCGGAATCGATAGACACACTTGAAGTCTCGATCGGAGCTGCCAGCGGTGATCTCGAGTTGCTGACTGTCTTTGAATCGGGCCCCGACACGGGGGAGTTCAGCGGCTTTCTGCAGACTTCCCGGACTCCCCCCCCGGGCGAGGAGCGTGACTGCAGGCTTGCCGTCGAGGCCGGAGACCTGATCGAGATCGCCTCGCTTGCGCCCGATCATCGTACCGCGACGGCGCGCACAGAGCTGCGCGTATTGGCCGATCCGTTCGGCTATGTGTTTGACAGTGCCGACGGAATGGTTCTCGACGGGGTCCGCGTAACGTTGGTGGACGTTGCGAATGGACAGCCTGCCGAAGTTTTCGGTGACGACGGTGCGTCGCGTTATCCCTCCACCGTCGCGACGGGCAGCACGGTGACGGACAGCGGCGGCACGAGCTACAGTTTGGCTCCGGGACAATTCCGCTTCCCCCTTGCCGTCGCAGGTACCTATCGACTGGTGGTCGAGCCGCCGGACGGCTACTTCGCGCCCTCCGTCCGAAGTCCAGCCGACCTCGCAACCCTGCGTCAGCCGAATGGCCTGCCGTTCGCGATTGACCCCCAAGGCTCCTACGGGGGCAATTTCGTGCTGAGCGGGCCCGAGCCGGTTCAGATCAGCTTGCCGCTTGACCGACCCGGTGCGACGATCGTCCTCACCAAGCAGGTATCTAGTGCGGTCGCAGAGCCCGGCAGCCGTTTGAGATATCGTATCACAGTGCGCAATCCCGACGCGCGACGTCCAACCGGAGTGATCACCGTGGTGGACGCGCTGCCGGCGTCTTTCCGCTTGCAGCCCGACACCGTCCGTATCGACGGGCAGCCGGCCACCATCGAGCGCAATCCGTCGGGACGAGGCTTCCGGCTTGTCATTCCCCCCCTCGCGGCGAGAGGTACGGCCACGGTCGCCTACGCGGTAGATGTCCGCCCAGACGCACGTCCTGGAGACGCCGTCAATCGAGCCGAGGCCAGCGACGACCGTGGCAATCGCAGCAATACCGCCGATGCCGCGGTCCGCATCATGCGTGACACCATCGCGGGGAGAATGACGATCATCGGGCGCGTAATCGACGGAGGCTGCGAAGCCGGCGAGAGTGCGCCTGGCGTCGCGGGCGTGCGCATTATGCTCGAGGACGGCAGCTATGCCGTGACCGATACCGACGGGCGCTATCACTTTGAGGGCGTGCTCCCGGGTACGCACGTGGTGCAGCTGGACGATACTACATTGCCGGCCGACCGAGCGGCAGTCGATTGCGCCCGCGATACCCGGTCGGCTGGACGGGCTTTCTCGCGCTTCGTCGACGGTCGCGGCGGCGCGCTGAAGCGTGTCGACTTCTCGGTCGCGCCTAGCGCGCCGCGGACGATGGCGCCGAATGTTCCAACAATGCGAGCCGCTCCGATGAGCGATGCGACCGCAGCGGGAGCCGAGCGCGATTGGCTGGCCGGCGAGGCGCCAGGCATTGGCTGGCTGTTTCCTGGTGCCGAGCATAATCCGCGCGCGCCGCTCGTTCGTGTTGCAATCAAGCATTTGCCCGGCCAATCGGTTCAGCTCTTCGCCGCCGGTCGGCCCGTCGATCCAGTCGCGTTCGAGGGCAGCCGCACAGATGGTGACGGGACCGTCGCGGTGAGCGTTTGGCGCGGCATCCCGATCGAAGGTCGCTCGACAACTCTAACGGCTGAAGTGCGCGACAAAAACGGGGCCCTCGTCGAGATGCTTCGACGGACGGTCCGGTACGGGTCAGCGCCGGTGCATGCCGAGCTGTTGCCTGATCGGTCCATCCTAATTGCGGACGGTGTAACTCGACCTGTGCTGGCCATTCGCCTGACCGATCGCGACGGGCGTCCGGTTCGGCACGGGGTCACCGGCGACTTCGAGCTCCCCGCGCCCTACTATCCGGCGATTGAGGCTGATGCGCAACAAGCACGCCAGTTGGCCGGGCTCGAGCGCGCCCGTCCGTTCTGGCGGATAGAGGGCGAGGATGGCATCGCCTACGTCGAGCTCGAGCCAACTACGGCGTCGGGCAGCGTCAGCATGCGTTTCAAGTTCCGGGACGGCCGCACCGAGCGCGAACAGCGGCTAGAGACATGGCTCGAACCCGGCCAGCGCCCATGGACAATCGTCGGGCTGGCCGAAGGCACGGTGGGGTTCAATCAATTGCAAGGTAAAGTCGAGGCACTCGGCCGCGACCACGACAAGGTCCTCACCGATGGTCGTGTTGCCCTTTACGCCAAAGGAAGAGTGCGCGGCAAGTGGCTGATGACGCTAGCTTTCGATAGCGACAAAGAGCAGGACGATACCCGCTTCTCGGGTGTAATAGATCCCGATGCCTACTACACCGTCTATGCCGACCAAAGTGAGCGGCGATACGACGCGGCCTCACTGCGCCGACTGTATTTGAGACTCGAGCGGCCGCAGTTCTATGCTCTATTCGGCGACTATGAAACGGGCATCGACGAGCCTGAGCTCGCCCGTTATGTCCGCGCCTTCAACGGCATGAAAGCAGAATACCGGAGCGACCGGTTGGCCGCGGTGGCCTTTGCCGCAGACTCCCCGTCACGCCATCGACGCGACGAAATGCAGGGCAACGGCCTGTCCGGACCCTACTTCCTCGGGGCGAGGGGCATTCTCGCAAACTCGGAACGGATTGCAATTGAGGTGCGCGACAGCCTGCGCTCCGATATGGTCCTCGAACGTCGTCTGCTGAGCCGTCATATCGACTACGACATTGACTATCTCGCCGGAACACTGCGCTTTCGCGAGCCGATCCTCAGCCGCAATTTGGGCCTCAATCCGCAATTCATCGTTGCAGACTACGAAACCGACGGCATTGCCGGACGTAAGCTTAACGCTGGCGGACGGCTAGCATGGCGCACTGCCGACGACACGCTCCAAGTCGCGGCGACCGCCATTCGCGACGCCGACGATACGCGGAAGACCGCGCTGATCGGCGCTGATCTGCGCTATCGCCCGACCGATTCTACGGAAATTCGCGCGGAAGCGGCATTGAGCGATAGCAGTGGCGGAGCGCCAGGTTCGAGCACCACCACCGCCTGGCAAGTCGAAGCCGAACACCACGACGGCATGGTCGACGTGCTCGCCTATGTGCGGCAGAGGGACGGCGGCTTCGGAATCGGCCAGACGACCGCCGCGGAGGATGACACGCGCAAGATCGGCTTTGACGCCAGCGCCCGCATCACAGATCGCTGGACCATGATGGCGAGCGCCTGGCACGATGACTATCTTGGCAGCATCGCACGCCGGATCGCCGCGCGCGCGCTCGCCGAATATCGCGGCACCAGCTACTCGGGCCGTGCTGGCGTTACGTTCGCCGAGGACCGGCTCGCTGACGGGCGGGAAGCCGGTTCGACGACTTTCCAGATCGGCGCGACAAAGCGGCTATTCGACAACCGCCTTGAGCTCGACGCTCAGACCGAGGTGCCGTTTGGCGACAGCGAAAGCATCGACTTCCCGGCGCGCCACCGGATGGCGGCCCGGTTCGCCGCGACGAGCGCGATCGCACTGGTGGGCGCCTACGAGATCGCGGACGGGGAAACGGTCGACGCCCGCACCGCGCGGGTCGGCTTCGATCTTCAGCCCTGGGCCGGCGCACGTATTGCGCTGAGCGGCAATCTCCAAAACATCGCCGATTATGGACCGCGCACCTTTGCGGCCTTCGGCCTCTCGCAATCGCTCGTGCTGGATGAACACTGGTCCGTCGACGTTACGTTCGACAGCAATAAGACGCTTGGCGGCATAGATCCGACGCGCGTGCTCAATCCCTTGCATCCCGTTGCGAGCGGAGGATTCATCGGAGGTGGCGATCTGACCGAGGACTTCACGGCGGCCACGACAGGCGCGACGTATCGCCATGGAAAGTGGAGCGTAACGGGGCGAGCCGAATACCGGAACGGCGATCGCGATGATCGTTACGGTGCGACAGTCGCAGCGCTCAAGCAAATCGGCGAAGGTAGCGCCCTCGGTGCATCGTTCGAATGGTTCCGCGCCATGGCGAACGGTGGCGCCGAGATTCGCGCGACCAGCGTGCAGCTAAGCTGGGCACACCGGCCGTCGGACAGCCGCTTGTCCTGGCTCGAGAAGCTCGAACTGCGTGAAGACTACGCGAGCGGAGCGATTGCCGGCCAGGCAACCCCGGTCGGCGGCGGCTCATTTGCTATCACCGGAAATGCGCAGTCGCGGCGCCTGGTGAACAGCCTTTCGGTCAACCTATCGGAATCGCGGCTCGGCCACGCCCGCTATGGGATTTCCTTGTTCTGGGGCTCGCGTTACGCATCGGAACGGCTGGGGTCCGACGACATAAAGGGATGGAGCAATGCACTAGGCGCCGACATTCGCTTTGATCTGGCCGAAACGATCGATATCGGCGTCGCAGCAACCGTACGGCATGGCGCGGCTGGCCGCGCGCTCAGTTGGTCAATGGGACCGAGCGTCGGCTTCACGCCTGTCGAAAATAGTTGGATTTCGGTGGGTTGGAATCTGACGGGATTTCACGACCGGGACTTCGAGGAGGCCCGGTATGCGCGCAGCGGACCCTATTTGCAGATGCGGTTCAAGTTTGACCAGCTCAGCTTTCAAGAGCTGGGGATGTTCCGCTGATGATGCGCCTCTTCGCCTTGCTGGCCGGCTTACTGCTCGCCGCGATGGTCCTTGCGCAGCCTGCGGCCGCAGGGACCTTCACTTTGCGTACCGGCAAGGACTCGAACAGCTCGCAGACGATGACAATCGATAGCAATCAATGCAGCAGCCAAGGTCCGCGCGCCATGTATGTGGGCGGTCTCGTAACCGCTGGGACCTCCGCCGAAACCAATATCACAGCTTCCATCAGCACGCCGACCAACGGCTTCTTCCTGGCGGGCGGTCAACAGCAGACCCAGGCGATCGGTTCGCTGGCGGCAGGGGCCACATCGGGTGTCTACTGGTTCATTGGCTATGGCTGCACCGTTAACGCAACAACCTCGACAGTCATTACCATCACGTCCAGCGCGGGCACTACGACGCGCACCATCACGCTGACCGCCCAGACTGCCATCAGCGCCAATGCAGGCGGAAACGTCGCGTCATCCACCCTCGGTGCCGGCGCCGTGGTCGGACAGACGATTTATTTCGAAACAACCTATGACTTTGGCGGCTCGGATGCCGGCGACGAGTTCATGTTCCAGCCGTCGGGCGGCCAGAATTTCAACGCAGGCTGCTTCCGGCTGGTCGGCTCGCGGGTCATGGCGAGCAATATTTCGCCGGTGGTGGTCGGCACGACGGACACGCTCTATTTCACCCAGACCCGGAAGCAAGCAGGCAATGGTTACACGGCGACGATCCGCTACTTCTTCGAATATCAATGCGCCAACACGACCTCGACGGCGCGACCGTATGCCATGCAAACATCTGGCAACTCGCTCAAATATACAGGGAACTTCGATGGGTCGGGCTCCATCAGCATAAGTTTCCCCGGCGCGACGAACCCATTTACGATTACGAAGAGCGAAGACCGAAGCTTTGCAGTGGCGGGGACCAGCACCGTGGTGAAATACACGGTCACGATCAGCAACCCTTCCCTCTACGACAGCCGAATTTCGCAAATCGTGGATACGCTTCCCGCGGGCGCCAGCTTCGCCACGATCGACGCAGCGAGCCAAGTGACCGCCGCCAACTCCAGCAGCGTGCCATTCGCTGGAGCCACCGGCATGATCACGTTCCTCGGCAAACGGGACGTGTCCTACCTGATCGCGGCAGGGGGCTCGGTAACTCTCGTCTATACGGTCACGATACCGGCAACCGCCGGAATCTACACCAACAGCGTCCAAGGCTATTTCGGCCAGGCGACGACACCAGCTGCCAGCGCGACGTTCACGGTCTATACGCCGGTACCCGTAACCGTCGTCAAGGCCAGCCAAGCCTACTCAGATCCATTGAACGGCACGACCGACCCTAAGCAGATCCCCGGTGGCTACGTTCATTACACGATTACGGTGGTCAATCCGGCCACCTACCCGCTCGATGCGGACACCCTTGTCGTGGCCGACATGACGCCGGCGAACTTGACATTGTTCGTGAACAGCCTCCCGGGGAGCGGCTCGCCGGTTTTGTTCCAGGATGGCGGGACAAGCTCCGCGCTTACCTTCACCTACGCGGGTCTCGCGAGCCCGGCTGACGATGTCGATTTTTCCAACGACGGCGGCACGACCTGGAATTACACGCCAGTTCCGGACGGATTCGGCTTCGACACAGCAGTGACCAACATCCGCATTCGGCCGAAGGGGACGATGGCGGCGAACTCCAGCTTCAACCTGACAGTCCGGTACAAGGTGAATTAGATCAACGTCGGCGCCTGCATTGTTGGACCGGCGTCGGCGGCAGAGGTTGATGGCGGGGGACAGCGGCCGGCAGGATGATAGTTAATCGGCGAAGATGCTGAGGGCTGCGGGGAGGCCTGCGAGCAAGCCGGGGTTGGAAGCATGTTGGCAAGCCGAGCTGAAGGCGATAAAAGGAGAATATGCTGAACGAATGGAATGACAAGCTGGAATCCAAAGCGGCGAGAAGAGCGGCCATATCGAATGTTGTAAGATCACCGACTTGGCGCGAGAAGCGACGTCTCTGGAGAGAAAGTGAAAACGATCACGGCTCTTTACCATTCGACGAGTCGAAACTGACGTGGGAACATTGGGCGATCGCGTTGGTGCTGATCTTATCAGTCGTTTGGGGGATCTATACGATCGTCGTCACTTCCTGACACAAGCCAACGGCTCTGCTAGCTCACTCTAGACGCGTCAACTTCGCGCACAGGATCGCCTCCGAAAAACCTGCGATCGCGCGAGCCCAATTCGGGACCGGACTTTTCCTGCTTCCAACCGAGTCAGCGTGCCTTGCTGGTCGCCGCTTCGTCACTGGGGCGTCGGTCCCGGTCAGAAGGTCGGCATCGTCGGCATTGGTGGGCTTGGGCACATGGGCGTCAAGCTCGCGCATGCCCTCGGCGCTCATGTCGTTGCCTTCACGACCTCTGAGAGCAAGCGTGAAGATGCCAAGAAACTCGGCGCTGACGAGGTGGTGGTCTCGCGAAGCCCCGGCGAGATGGCGGCCCATGTTGGGAGCTTCGATTTCATCCTCGACACCGTCGCGGCTTCCCATGACCTCGACGCCTTCATGTCGCTGCTAAAGCGCGATGGCACACTAACCTTGGTCGGAGCCCCTGAGCACGGTCACCCCTCGCCCAGTGTCATGAACTTGATCTTCAAGCGTCGCAGCATTGCCGGCTCAATGATCGGCGGCATTGCCGAGACGCAGGAGATGCTGGACTTCTGTGCCGAGCACGGGATCGTTGCTGACATTGAGATGATCCCCATCCAGCAAATTGAGGACGCATACGCTCGGATGCAGCGGAGCGACGTGAAATATCGGTTCGTGATCGACAGCGCCACGCTGGCGAACACCACGGTCGCACGTTCTGCTGGGTAGCCGGCCAAAGTTCGCATCCACACCTGCTGCGGCTGCTCTCTGACCTAGATGCCAGCACGGACTGCCCGTCTCGGCCGAGACCTCGGAGGCGGGTGGTTTGATAACGGTCAAACCCGACATTCACTTCGAACCTAAAGACCATCCGCTTTCGCCCATTGCGGAGATTCGGTTCGGGCGGAGAAGTGCTTCTGGCCGCAATCCACACCCCAGCTGCCGGGGTCTTGCGATCTGACCCTTGCGGAGTCATGTTCCGCATGTGTTCGCTGCTGCTCGCGCGGTTGCGCACGACTGTCGGAAGGGTCGGCGAAATGGAAATTGCAGGCGACAGTGCTGCTGCACTGACAATTATCGAGGCATGGGAATGGGACGGACCGGACCCGCGTTTTGAGTTCCATGTTTCACTGAGGATGCCGCTCAGTGATGTAGTGAATCGGTTGGCGATGGAAGGACATCCTGATCCAGCCGCGGCGACCCTCACTTTGTTGGCAGACGGAAAGCTTGAGGCGACCGGTAGTTACCGCTGGATGGCCTATCGCAATGGCCATTACCAGCGCGACGGTGTCGGGCAGATCCCGCCACGCCGCTGGGCTGTTCTACAAGAGCTTCAAGCCGAGTGTGAAGATCCGTTCGGGAAGAAGGAGGTCACGCTCCACCTGATCGGAGGGGATTGGCACGAACGGAAAGAGAAGCTCGCCGAGTGGAATTGGAACAGTGATCATTTCACGACCGCGCAGGTCTCCGCTGAGGATTGGCTGGACAAGAGCTACTTCGAAGAAACCTTCTACGCCGCCGACATCGAGGTTCGCCCGGCCGGGCCTGGCCTGGTATCCGATGGGCAGGAGTCAATTGCGGCCGAACGCAACAAGGGCGGAGCACCCTGCAGATATGATTGGGAGCGAGCTGTCGCTGCCATCGTGTTCCATTGGGCCGACGAGGGAAGCTGGCAACCGAAGCTGCAGGCAGACGTAAGAAATCGGCTCGCGGAATGGTTCGCTGAACGCGATCAGCACCCTTCCGAGAGCCTGTTAAAGGACCGTGCGCGATGGCTGTTCGAGGAGTTCCATCGTCGCGGTGGCGAGGCCAGCAACCTCGCAGCCTAGGGTTTCTGCCCAATTATTGACCTTGCTGGCCGACTATGAGCGTCGCCTGCCGGTATCCACTCTGCATCGCCCGTTTCCATTCGTGAACGGGCATGAACGGAAAGGATACGACGAATGGAACCCGTGCTTTGCAGTATCGCGGATGCAGCCCGCACTTTGGGCATCGGCAAGACAAAGGCTTACGAATTGATCTCCAGCGGCACGCTGGAAACGATCGCCATCGGCACCCGCCGGCTGGTGAAAGTGGAAAGCATCAAGCGCCTGGCCGACGGCTCGGCGGTCAAGAACGCAGCCTGAGTTTCCGGTGGCCGACAAGTTCCGCCAAGCGAAGGTGCCGCGCCATGTGCGCATCTATCATCGCCAAATGCAGTCCGAGGCGTGGCTTCATCTGTCCGGCAGCGCCGTAAAGGTCCTACTGGCGCTGGCCGTTCTCGAAAAGGGCGACAACAACGGCGAGTTCTTCCTCTCCGCTCGCAGCGGAGCTCAAATTACCGGCTTGGGAAAAAACGCGGTCAATCGAGCGCTCCGCGAGTTACAGGACAAGGGATTCATCTACTGCGCTGTGCCCGGTGGTTTTTCGCGCAAGACGCCTCACGCTGCCTGCTGGGGCCTGACATGGCAAGCGGGGCCTAAGGGCAGCGAGTATCGTGCCCCTTCCCATGCGTACGAGAAATGGCGGCCGGAGAAAAAGCGCGGTCCCCGAAATGCGGACGGCGCGGTCCCCGAAACCGGGACAGTTGGGCCAACGAGGGCTCAGAACTGTCCTCGAATTGGGGACAAGCGACCGCTAAGAATGGCGGAAAACAGCCAAAATGCGACTGTCTTGAAATCAGGGACACATAATAGTTACCAGGCCCTACCAGCCGACCCAGCAGCCACGGATCTCTGGTGCCCAGCCATTGCATGGTGGCAGCCCGATCTCGCCCAGTCGGCCGCTCAACTCGTACACGCCGCGATCCTTGGACACATGCTGGATCAAGCCGTGAACGACGATCGGCTTGCGGCATGAACGACAGCGAACGCCGAGCACTCGGGCGTCGCTGGTACAGAAGCGATGAGCCATTTCCAGCCGAGCTAAGGGATCTGACCTGTGGAGCGCGAACGCGCGCGGGCACACCGTGCAAGCGCCGCGACTTATATCGCTCCGAACGGTGCAAACTGCATGGCGGCCTATCCACCGGGCCGCGAACGGCCAAGGGGAAACGCCGCTCTGCGCGCAACGGAAACGGACGTTCCGGAGCAAACCCCATGAGAGGGTGAAGAAACCTGATGATTTCGGAAAATCCGGCGGCGCGGCGCGTCACTAAAATAGAGAGAAATAGACATGGGCGGCTGGGGCTCTGGACGATATGGCGGGAGGCCAACGGCGGACGCATCGCTTCGGATTGACCTGGCGTGGATGCTCCGCACCGGCCGCGCCAAGGAAGGGTCGTGGTGCAGCGGCAGCCTGTCCTGGACCTGCGGTGGAGAGCCGTCCGGCTCGATCAGCTATCAGGCCATTATGCACGAACCCGGAGCCGAACGGCTGGAACTGTCGTACACTCGCGGGAGCGGCGACGAGCGGGAGCAAGTGCGGCAGACGGTCCAGCTCTGCTACACCGTGCCCAACTACGGCGGGAAACGATGGTGGATGATCTGCCCCTATCGCGGAATCCGCGTCGGTAAGCTCTACCTTCCTCCTGGCGGTGACCGGTTCGCATCGCGAAGGGCGTGGCGGCTGGGCTACCAATCTCAGCGAGACGCGGCACGCGATCGCCCATTTGAGCGACTGTTCCGGCTGCAAAAGAAGCTCGGCTGCGAGCAGGGTTGGGAGGCGGGCCTGCGGCGACCCAAGGGCATGTGGCATCGGACATTTGACCGCCATATGGAGCACTATTGGGAACTGGATAGGGAGTGCGCCGCGGAAATGGCGATGCTGGTCTTGCGACTTGGCGGCCATGGGTAGTTTTGCGATCGGGTCGGCCGTGCTTGCCCGGCGGCTATGGCGACCGCTATGCCGGGGCCATGGCTGGGGGGACGCGCTAAGTGCCAACGCTGCAATGGGTTACCCGTGACGCGGACGTGAAGCGCGCCGACGCGGTGCCTTACCGATTGCTGGAGCCCGTGGCGGACCTCGGCGGCGGTGATCTAGCGGCGGGGAACATGCTTATCCACGGTGACAACCTGGAAGCGTTGAAGGCATTGCTGCCGTATTATGCCGGCCGCGTAAAATGCGTCTATATCGACCCGCCTTACAACACGCGGTCGGCATTCGAGCACTACAGCGATAGCCTGGAGCACAGCCAATGGCTCGCGATGATTTATCCGCGGCTCGTGCTGCTACGCGAGCTGTTGAGCGAGGAAGGCAGCATTTGGGTCTCGATCGACGATAACGAAGGTCACTACCTAAAAGTCGTGATGGACGAGGTGTTCGGCCGCAGGAATTACATCTCGAATGTAATCTGGCAGAAAAAATATGCTCGCCAGAACGACGCCATGGGATTCAGCCAAAACCACGACCACATCCATTGCTTCGTTAAGAACGTCGATACCTTCCAGCCTAACAAGCTCCCTCGCACCGAATCTCAATTGAGCGGTTATCGAAACCAAGATGACGACCCACGCGGTCCATGGCAGTCTGTCGTCTATACTTGTGCAAAAACCCGCCGAGAGCGCCCCAATCTCTACTACCCAATCATGCATCCCCGGACCGGCGAAGAAGTCTGGCCGGACGAAACGCGAGTGTGGGTCTACGACCGCGAGCGAACCGACCGCAACATTGCGGACAATCGGCTGTGGTGGGGCACGCGCCAAGAACTTGAGAAGCCTCGATTGAAGTCATTTCTCTCGGAGGTCAGTCCCGGCATCGTCCCTGACACACTTTGGATGCGCGAAGAGGTCGGGGATAATCAAGATGCGAAGCGCGAAGTGCTGGCTTTCAACTCTGCCGACGTCTTCGGCACTCCGAAGCCCGAACGTCTCATGCAACGGATCATCCACATCGCCAGCAACCCGGGCGACCTGGTGCTCGACAGCTTCTTGGGATCGGGAACGACAGCCGCGGTTGCGCACAAGATGGGCCGGCAATGGATTGGGGTTGAAATGGGTGAGCACGCAGTCAGCCACTGCGTGCCGCGCTTGCGAAGGGTGATCGAAGGCGAACAGGGGGGAGTGTCCGAAGCACTCGGTTGGAGTGGAGGCGGAGGGTTCAGCTTCTACCGACTAGGCCAGCCAGTGTTCGATGAAACCGGCGCGCTGCGCCCGGCAATTCCGTTCCCCCACCTGGCGGCTCATGTTTGGTTCTCCGAGACCGGCCAACCACCGGATCGGCCTCCGAACGGGCCCTACTTGGGGGACGATGGCGAGCGCGGCTTTGCGCTACTTTACAACGGGGTTCTGGGTGACAGACGACCAGCAGGCGGAAATGTGCTGACCACCGCGACGCTGCAAGCCATTCGGGAAAGCGCAGCCGGCTTCGGGGGTCCCCTTACCGTCTATGGCGAAGCAAGCCGGATGGGGCCGGAGCGGCTTCGAGACGAACGCATCACTTTCAAGCAGACACCCTATGACGTGCGGACGCGCTGAATGGACCTGAAGCCCTATCAGACCCGCGCGCTCGAACGCTTGCACGACTTTCTAGAGCGAGCGCGGCTGACCAGCGCGGCTGAGGCCTATCGCGCGGTGACGGCGGATGATCCCGCCGCAAGCCGCTTCGCGAGTCCATACACGCCTTTGGCAGGTCTTCCTGACACGCCCTATTGTTGCATCCGGCTGCCTACTGGCGGCGGCAAGACGATCTTGGCAGCGCACGCGGTCAAAGCAGCATCAGGCGGGCCGACCGAACGAGAGAGGCCGTTCGTGCTGTGGCTCGCACCGACGAAGATGATTGCCGCACAAACGCTCGATGCGTTGCGCCGGCCAAATCATCCCTACCGCCGCGCTATCAGCGACAGCTTCCCCGAAGTACCTGTTCGCGTGCTCGACATAAGCGAGCGCCGCATGATCCTGGCGCAGGAACTCGGGGCTGCGGTCATCGTCGTGGTCGGCACTTATCAGAGCTTCAATGTCAGCAACACAGAGGGCAGGCTAGTTTACGCTGACGACGAAGCCTTCGAGACCCATTTCGCTGACGTTCCCGTCGAAGCGTCGGGACTTGAGCGGAACTCGGAGGGTGACCGAGCGGGCAAGGTGAAGTTGAGCTTCGCGAACCTGCTCCACCTGATCAGACCGGTGCTTATCCTCGACGAAGCTCACAATTTCGTGACCGGACTGGCCGGCGAGACCAAAGCTCGCCTCAATCCCGCGTGCGTGATCGAGTTCACCGCGACACCGAAGCCAGAGTCCAACACGATCTTCGCCGCTTCGGCGCGCGAGTTGCAAGCAGCGGAAATGATCAAGTTCCCGGTCCTGCTCACCGAACACAGCAGTTGGCAGCAGGCCGTCGCGGGGGCGCTCGCACAGCGGCGGGCACTCGCCGATGCTGCCGTCGCCGAGGGCGGACGCTATCTCCGGCCGATCACGCTATTCCAAGCGCAATCCGACACAGCCGACGCGGAAGCGACCGTAGCGAAGCTACGGGCGCATCTGATTGATAATGAGAATGTCGACGCCGCGACGATCCGCGTCGCTACAGGCGACGTTCGGGAACTGGACGATATTGATCTGTTCGACCGCGGTTGCGCGGTTGAGCACGTGATTACGATCCAGGCGCTGCGAGAAGGTTGGGATTGTAGCTTTGCCTACGTGCTCTGCTCTCTGGCCAACATTGGAGCCTCCGGCGCAGTGGAGCAGATGCTGGGGCGGGTCCTGCGACAACCTTACGCCGAGCGGCGCCCTTCGGAGGCCCTCAATCGTGCTTATGCGCACGTAAGCTCACGCAACTTTGCCGATGCCGCCAATGCCCTACGCGACCGACTGGTCGATTTGGGCTTTGACGCCGCCGATGCGGCGGCCGCAATTGTTGAGACCCCTGCCCTCGCACTCCCGGGCGGCGCGGTGCACGTCGAGCCGGAGCCACTGGCACTTGAGCTGGTCACAGCCCCCAACCTCGGCTTCCTGCCGCCAGCCGTCCGTGAGCTGGCCAGAGTCGAGGAAAAGCCGGAGGGCGGCGCGGTGCTTTATGTCGCTGCCGAGGCTTCGCCTGATGCAGTCGCCGAGCTTGCTGCCGCGGTGCGAGCCGGATCGGGTACGGCGGCCCGCAACGCCGCCAAGCGCATTGAGCAATGGGGCGAAATGAATGCGGCCCGTCGTTCACCAGCCGCGCGCGGCGAGGTGTTTGCGTCCGTACCGCTGCTTATGGCCCGCGTGCAGGGCGAGTTGGAGCTGGCTACCCCAGAGACGCTTATCGACCTAGCTGGTTTCGACTTGTCGGTCGAACCTGCGCGGCTCGAGCCGGCCGAGTTTAGCTTCACAGAGGCGTCACGAACTTTCAGTCTGGAACTCGACGGCGAAGCGCTGACTGTGCGCCCGCTGGCGCAATCGGCCGAACTCGCGCTCGATTACGCGGGAACGTGGACCCAATCTGAACTGGCGCGCTGGTTAGACCGTACGATCGAACACCTACACACGCCACATCGGGCGTTCCTCGGCTGGTGTGAGCGACTAGTCGGCGACTTGATCGAGCGGCGGGGCTTGCCGCTCGACGTATTGCTGCGGGGCAAGTTCCTGCTTCGGCGTGCAGTCGAAATGAAAGTGCGCTCGTTACGGGCGGCCCGAGCAAGTCTGGGCGAACGGATGCTGTTCGACTTGCCCGGCACAGCGGTGGTCGAGCCGGAGCACGCGTTCCACTTCGATCCGAACATCTACCCTGCCGCAAGCTTTTATCAGGGACATATGCGCTTTCCGAAACACTACTACTCCCGGCCAGCTGCGATGAATGGCGAGGAGGCAGAGTGCGCCCAAGCGATCGAGCTGAATCCTTCAGTCGTGCGCTGGGTTCGGAACGTCGAGCGTCAGCCCGCTTCGGCCTTTTGGTTCGCAACGGCCACTGACCGCTTTTATCCCGACTTCGTCGCGGAGTTGGCTGACGGACGGGTAATGGTGATCGAATACAAGGGAGCGGACCGCATCGGGAACCCGGACACGATCGAAAAGGACGCCATTGGCCGCGGCTGGGCAAGTCGGAGCCGCGGGCGGGCGTTGTTCGCCACCGTTAGTAGGCGACCTGGAGCTGGGCCGCTCGACGCCCAAATTGCAGGCCTCATCGGCGTCTGACCGCTGCTTTCCGAAGGCGGGGTCAGTAAAGGCTCATGCGCCACGCTCAAGCATGTGATGTCCGATGCATCGGGGGGGACGAGTGGGGGAACGGCGGTTCCGCTCCCCCCTCAAGTCTTGATATTTTTTCAAAGTTTCAAGGAGATGGCTAATCCCGGTTAGAATCCAACTCGGGGAGCCACTTCTCGCGCACCATAGCCGTTGCCCTGCCCGTTCGCGGTGATACCATCGCGGCAACGGCCCGCAGGACGGGCGCAGGGGAGAATACGGCTTGGCCTACAAGACGCACATCGGCTCGCTCGAGGCCTATGAGAAGGGGACGATCGAGCTCAACGACGACTTGCGCAAATACGCCTTCTCGAACGTGTTCGAGGTGGCCGGCTCGGCCGCCCCGTTCGAGCGCAGGGCGGTGGCGCAGAACCTCGAATACGTCGCCGAGGTGATGCGGGTCGAGGGCGATTCCCCGTGGTACGCCGCCCCGCACGACGAGTTCGCCATCGTCATGGACGGCGAGGTGACGTTCAACTTCGTCAAGCTCGAGGACGACCAGGTGCCCGGCCATGCCGGCGGCGCGGCGCAGCTCGGCGCCCAGCCCAACGGGCCGGCGATGGGCCGCGTCACCGCGCGGCGCGGCCACCAGGTTCTGCTGCCGAAAGGCGCGGCCTATCAGTTGACCTCGGCGAGGCCGGCGGTGGCGATCGTCCAGACCATGGACGGTCCGGTCACCGTCAAGCGCTGGTCCGAAATCTGCACGCTGGGAGACGCCTGATGGACATTCAATCGGCCAAGATCGTCGCCACCGGCACCGATCCCGACACCGGCTACGACAGCTTCCGGCTGGGCGGATTCGCCTTCCGCCGCGACGAGTACTTCGCCCACATCGAGTGGCCCAAGGGCAGCCACATCATCGAGATCGACCGCTTCCTGCGCGCGATGGTGCGCGATATCGGCTGGGGCTTCTTCTACGGGTGGATCTTCTTCGACGACATCTTCGGCACCACCAACCACTACGGCACCGTCGACGTGTTCGCCGGCGCCTACGACAAGGGCTACAAGGACCAGGGCCTCGACCACCTCGAGACGTTTCCCGCCGAGACGGTCAAGGAGGCGTTCGAGACGATCAGCCGGAACTGGATCAACGAGGGCTACGATCCCTTGAACGCCCCGCTCGAGACCGGCTCGCCGCTCGGGCCCAAGACCACCGAGCGCAGCGACCCGCTGGTGCGCGGCTTCGCCGCGGCCTCGCGGATGCTCGGGCTCGAAGGCGAGCCGCCGGTCCGCTCCGACGCCACCGGGCACCCGATCAACCGCGCGTTCGCCGACATGGAGTTCGACACGCCCGAGATCGAGTGCGAGCCGGGCTTCGAGGGCCAGCTCCACGCGATCAACCTGTTCGACCACATCGCCCGCGCGGACGTGACCTGGAACCCGAGCTTCACCGCCATCACCGGCGCCAGCATCTGCTGCGTGACCAGCGAGGAGCACATGCTGCCGGTCATCCACGGCAACGACCGCAACGAGTGGTTCATCCAGCTGACCGACGAGATCCACTGGCAGATCGCCGACAAGAACACCGGCGCGCCGCGCGGCATGATCGTGATGAAATCCGGCGACGTCTGCGCGATGCCGGCGGACATTCGCCACCAGGGCTTCGCGCCCAAGCGCGCGATGCTGATGGTGATGGAGAACGGCACGCCCGGGCTGGAGACGCGCTACGCCAGCGGCGAGCTCAAGCCCTATCCGGTGGATTTCGGCTGACTGTTGCGCCCCTTCCGCTTGCGGGAGGGGTCACGGGTGGCCAAAGCGCCGCTCCAAACCAGACTACCCCACCCCCTCCCGCACCGGGAGGGGAGAACGAGGATTTCCATGACCGACGACATGCGCTTCTACATCAACGGAGCCTGGGTAGACCGCGCCGACGCGCCGCGCATCGCCGTGACCAATCCCTATACCGAGGAGGTCATCGGCCACGTCGCGGCCGGCACGCCCGTCCGACGTCGACGGGCAGTCGCAGCGGCGCGGCGCGCGTTCGACTCGTTCTCGCAGAGCTCGGTCGCGGACCGGCTCGCGTTGCTGGAGCGCATTAGGGACCTGCTCGAGGAGCGCAGCGAGCAGTTCGCCCAGGCGATCGTCGCCGAGATGGGCGCGGCGATCGGCTTCGCGCGGGCCGGCCAGTGCCACTTCGGGATCGAGCATGTCCGCGTGGCGATCGAGGTGCTGCGCGACTTCGCCTTCGAGACGCAGGTCAACGGCATCCACGTGCGCCGCGAGCCGATCGGCGTGGTCGCGGCGATCACCCCGTGGAACTGGCCGCTGTACCAGATCACCGCCAAGGTCGCGCCGGCGCTCGCCGCCGGGTGCACGGTGGTGCTCAAGCCGAGCGAGCTGTCGCCCTTCACCGCGCTGCTGTTCGCGCACGTGATGCACGACGCCGGAACGCCGCCGGGGGTGTTCAACCTGGTCAACGGCACCGGCGAGGTGGTCGGCGCGGCGATGTCGGCCCACCCGGACGTCGACATGGTCTCGTTCACCGGCTCGACCCGCGCCGGGGTGCTGGTGGCCCAGGCGGCCGCCCCGACGATCAAGCGCGTGGTCCAGGAGCTCGGCGGCAAGTCGCCCAACGTGTTCCTGCCCGATGCCGACTTCGCCGGCGCGGTGCCGAAAGGCGTGCTCGGGGCGATGCGCAACGTCGGCCAGTCATGCGCCGCACCGACACGCATCGTCGTGCCGGCCGCGCGCCTGGCCGAAGTCGAGGCGCTCGCCGCCGAGGCGGCCAGCGCCATCGTCGTCGGCGATCCGCTCGACGAGGCGACGGTGCTCGGCCCGCTCGCCAACAAGCCGCAGTTCGCCAAGGTGCAGGAGCTGATCCAGTCCGGCATCGACCAGGGGGCCAAGCTGGTGTGCGGCGGCCCGGGCCCGCCGCAGGGCCTCAACCACGGCTATTTCGCGCGGCCGACGGTGTTCTCCGAGGTGACTACGGAAATGCGCATCGCGCAGGAGGAAATCTTCGGCCCCGTCGTCGTCCTGCAGCCCTACGAGGATGAGGAGGACGCGATCCGCATTGCCAACTCGACGCTCTACGGCCTCAGCTCGCACGTCCAGTCGGCCGACCCGGAAAGCGCGCGGCGCGTGGCCCGCCGGATCCGCGCGGGGCAGGTGCACATCAACTACCCGGCATGGTCGGGCTACGCGCCGTTCGGCGGCTACCGCCAGTCGGGCAACGGCCGCGAATACGGCGTGTTCGGCCTCGAGGAGTACCTCGAGGTCAAGGCGATCCTCGGCTATTGACCGGCGCTGACAAAGGTTAAGCCCGGAACCAGCCGCGCAGTCGGCGATTGCCTATCCGCGAGGAAGACTTTCGCGGAGGGATTCCCAATGCTCGATCAACGTGTCGTTTCGACCCAGGCCGGAGCCTGGCGGACGCGCCCTTCGCCGCTCGACCCGTGCACGCGGCGGATGATCTTCGGCCCGGTCCGGCCGATGGAGCAGCCTGGCCTGTTGCGGCGGCTTATCGGCGGCTGAGCCCGCCGCAGTTCAATCAACCGGGCTTGCGGAAGCGCAGCGCGAACTTCTCGGTTTCCCCCTGCACCGCGGGATCGCGCACCCCCACGGTCTTCGGGTCGGCGGGATTGGCGAGCAGATCCGACTGCGCCTCGAGCGTGAAGCCCGCCGCGGTGGCCTCCTCGATCGCCGCCGCCGGGTCGATCCGGTGCAGCGTCGAGGTCGCGGTGACGCCGGTGCCCGCCGCCGCCGCGTGGTCCTCGATGAAATAGATCCCGCCCGGCTTGAGCGCGCGGAACACCGCCGCATTGACCGCGGCGACGTTGGCTGTCGGGCCATTGTGCAAGTCGTGGTAGTTCTCGGTCGTCCACACCAGGTCGACCGGCTGCTCGAGCGTGAAATCGGTGAAGGTGACCGGGACCACGGTGACGTTGCCGTATTGCGCGGCGATCGCGTTGATCGCGTCGAGCCCGCCCGGGCGCTGCGCCGCGCCCATCGGCACGAGTGCATAGACATGGCCGTTGGGCCCGACGGTCCGCGCGAGGATGCGCGTGTAATAGCCGCCGCCGGGCGAGATCTCGCCGACCACGGCGCCCGGCCTGACGCCGGCGAACTGGACGATCTCGGCCGGCTTGCGCGCCGCGTCGCGCGCGGTGTCGGCCGCCGGGCGCCCCGGGTCGGCCACCGCCGCCGCGATCGCCGCCAGCAGGCCCGTCCCCTGGGTTTCGGGCGTGGTCGCGCAACCGGCCGCCGCCAGGCCCAGCGAGATCGCGATAATCGTCAAGCGCCGCATCGGCTTCCTCCCCGCATGCTGTTTGACTTGCAATGCCACCGCAACTTGTCACTGGCCAGAGCGTTGCTTTGACTTCAGCGTTCAGGGAGGTCGCATGCCGGGAGGTTTGGTCGCGCTGCTCGACGACGTGGCGGCCATCGCCAAGCTCGCCGCCGCCTCGGTCGACGACGTCGCCGGCGCCGCCGGGCGCGCGGGGAGCAAGGCCGCGGGGGTGGTCATCGACGACACCGCGGTGACGCCCAACTACGTCGTCGGGCTGTCGCCCGAGCGTGAGCTGCCGATCATCTACAAGATCACCAAGGGCAGCTTGCGCAACAAGCTGCTGTTCCTGCTCCCCGCCGCCCTGGTGCTGAGCGCGCTGGCGCCGTGGGCGATCACCCCGCTGCTGATGGTCGGCGGCGCCTACCTCGCGTTCGAGGCGACCGAGAAGATCTGGGAGGCGCTGACGCATACCACGCATGCCGAGGAAGTGATCGAGATCACCGACCCGCACGAGCTCGAGGAACGTCAGGTCAGCGGCGCGGTACGCACCGACTTCATCCTTTCGGCCGAGATCATGGCCATCGCGCTCGGCGAGCTGCCCGAGCTGACCTTGGTGATGCAGGCGGTCGTGCTGGCGGCGGTGGCGGTCGCGATCACGCTCGGCGTTTACGGCTCGGTCGCGCTGATCGTGAAGATGGACGACGTCGGCCTGCATCTCAGCCTGCGCCGCCGGGCCTGGCTAAGGGCGATCGGCCATGGCCTGGTCAACCTGATGCCGGCGCTGCTCCGCATGCTGTCGCTGGTCGGCACCGCCGCGATGCTGTGGGTCGGCGGGGGAATCTTCGCGCACGGGCTCGAGGAGTTCGGCGCCGGGGTGGTGCCGCATGTGATCCACGACCTCGCGGTGGCGGCCGGCACGGCCGCGCCGACCGCTCACGGCGCCGTCGCGTGGGTCGTCCAGGCGCTGGGATCGGCGGTCGTCGGGCTGGTCGTCGGCGGCGTCATCGTGGCGCTGTTCCACCTCCTGCCGCGGAAACGGAAAGCCCCTCAGGATAGCGGCTAGAGCGAGGCGGCCCGGCGGAAGCGCTCGGCGGCCTTGAGCGCCTGTTCCTTGTTCTCGTCGCCGCAGTCGCTCTCGACGAGCTGCTCGATCTCTTCAGAAGCCCGCGCCAGCAGCGACTGGAGCGCCTTCTTCTGCTGCTCCGCATTGGCGAGCTCATGCTTGAACTGCGCCTCGTCCTTGTCGGCCATCGTCGATCCCGCTCCGATCCGCGGACCGGTTCTTATTCCTTTTGCCGGCTACGGCAAGACCGGCGTTGCGCCGGCGCCGAACAGGCCAGGCCGCGGCCGGCGATGGTCGCGGATCGCTGCCGATCCGCGGCTCGGCCCATCCTCTGTCACCTTCCGGGGCCTCAGGCGTAAGCCGCCCCGTGGCAGTGCTTGTACTTGTTGCCCGAGCCGCACGGGCACGGGGCGTTGCGGCTGATCTCCATCCCGGCATAGGGATTGGCCTCGCCTTCCGCCCCGCCCGGCCCGGCGGTCGCGCGCGGCGCCCCGGCGAGCGCGTGGAGGATCGCCTCGGCCCCGGTCGGCCGGCTGGTGCCGTCGCCGTCGTCGGTGCCGAAGAACGGGTCGATATGGCCGGTCAGAAAATCGGGCAGCTCGGGCAGCTGGAACTCGGGCACCGGGGCCGGTATCCGCAAGGTCGCCGTCATCAGCACCCGGGTGACGTCCTCGCGGATCGCCTCGAGCATTTTCTCGAACAGCCCGAAAGCCTCGTGCTTGTACTCGTTGATCGGCTGCTTCTGCGCATAGGCGCGCAGGAACACGACCTGGCGCAGCGCGTCGAGCGTCGCCAGGTGCTCCTTCCAGTGGTGGTCGAGCCGGTCGAGCAGGATGCTCTTCTCGACCGACCGCCAGATTTCCTGGTCGGCCTCGCCGATCTTGGCGGCCATGCGGTCTTCGGCCATCGCCACCAGCCGCTCGTCGATCAGCTCGGGCTCGACCGCCTCCTCCTCCATCCACGCCTCGATCGGCGCTTCGAGGCCGAGGACGTCGAGCACGCGCGCCTTGAGGCCGGCGACGTCCCACTGCTCGGGATAGGATTCGGGCGGGCAGGCCTCGGCGACGAGCGCGTTGATCGTCTCCAGCCGCATGTCGTGGACGACGTCGTCGACCGTCGCGCTGTCCATGATCTCCGAGCGCTGCTCGTAGATCACCTTGCGCTGGTCGTTCATCACGTTGTCGTACTCGACGACCTGCTTGCGGACCTCGTAGTTGCGCGCCTCGACCTTCTTCTGCGCGGTCTCGATCGCCTTCGACAGCCACTTGCTGCCGATCGCCTCGCCGTCGGCGAGGTTCGAGTTCATCATCTTGGCGAACAGCGTGTCCGGGCCGAAGATGCGCAGCAGGTCGTCCTCGAGGCACAAGTAGAAGCGCGACAGGCCCGGGTCGCCCTGGCGGCCCGAGCGGCCGCGCAGCTGGTTGTCGATGCGGCGGCTCTCGTGGCGCTCGGTGCCGAGCACGAACAGCCCGCCCGCGGCGAGCACCTTCTCGCGCTCGGCGGCGACCTCGGCGCGGATGCGGTCGATCTCGAGGTCCTTCTTCGGGCCGGCCTCCATTTCGCCGAGCTCGTCCTCGATGCGGAACTCGACGTTGCCGCCGAGCTGGATGTCGGTGCCGCGGCCGGCCATGTTGGTGGCGATCGTCACCGCGCCGAACCGGCCGGCCTGGGCGACGATATGCGCTTCCTGCTCGTGGAAGCGCGCGTTGAGGACCGCGTGCTTGACGCCTTCCTTGTCGAGGAAGCCCGACAGCAGCTCGGACTTCTCGATCGACACGGTGCCGACCAGCACCGGCTGGCCGAGCACCTGCTTCTCCTTGATCGACTTGGCGATCGCCAGGAACTTGTCGGCGGTGTTCTTGTAGAACTCGTCTTCCTCGTCGATCCGCCCGACCGGCACGTTGGTCGGTATCTCGACCACGTTGAGCTTGTAGATTTCCCAGAACTCGGCCGCTTCGGTGGCGGCGGTGCCGGTCATGCCGGACAGCTTGGGGTACATGCGGAAGTAGTTCTGGAAGGTGATCGTCGCCATCGTCTGGTTCTCGGGCTCGATCTTGACGCCTTCCTTGGCCTCGACCGCCTGGTGCAGGCCGTTCGACCACCGCCGCCCTTCCATCATCCGGCCGGTGAACTCGTCGATGATGACGATCTTGCCGTCCTTGACGATGTAGTCGATGTCGCGCTTGAACACGATGTTGGCCTTGAGGGCCTGGTCCAAGTGGTGGACCACCTGGGTGTTCTCGACGTCGTAAAGGTTGTCGGTGGCCAGCAGCCCGGCATCGCCGAGCCGGCGCTCGACCTCCTCGTTGCCCTCCTCGGTGAGGGTGACGTTGCGGCTCTTCTCGTCGACCTCGTAGTATTCGGCCTCGAGCGTCTTCACCACGGCGTCGAGCGAAGTGTAGAGCTCCGACTTGTCCTCGGTCGGGCCGGAGATGATCAGCGGAGTGCGGGCCTCGTCGATGAGGATCGAGTCGACCTCGTCGACGATCGCGAAGTTGAACGGCCGGTGCACCTGCTGGGCGCGCTCGTGCTTCATGTTGTCGCGCAGGTAGTCGAAGCCGAACTCGTTGTTGGTGCCGTAGGTGACGTCCGAGTTGTAGGCCTCGCGGCGCTGGTGCTCGCTCAGGTTGGGGACGATCACGCCGACCGTGAGGCCGAGGAACTGGTGGATGCGGCCCATCCACTCGGCGTCGCGGCGGGCGAGGTAGTCGTTGACGGTGACGACGTGCACGCCCTTGCCTTCGATCGCGTTGAGGTAGGTGGCGAGCGTCGCCACCAGCGTCTTGCCCTCGCCGGTGCGCATCTCGGCGATCTCGCCGCGATGGAGCACGATGCCGCCGACCAACTGCACGTCGAAATGGCGCATGCCGAGCACGCGCTTGGACGCCTCGCGCACGGTGGCGAACGCCTCGGGCAGGATGTCGTCGAGCGTCTTGCCGCCGGCGAGCTGCTCGCGGAACTTGGCGGTCTGGGCCTGCAGCTCCTCGTCCGAGAACCCCTCGAGCTGCGGCTCGAGCGCGTTGATGGTCGCAACGAGCTTGTCGAGCGAACGGACGTAACGGTCATTGGCGGAGCCGAAAACGGCTTTCGCGAGCGCGCCGATCATGGGCGGAATTCCTGTCTATGGCGGTAATGCATGAGCAGCCGCGCGGTTGCGCGCGGCCGATGGTCGGTGCGGAATGCGGGACGGGGGCGCTATTCGCGCGCGCGGTCGGCCTGGAGCATCACCGTGGGGACGATGAGCACGATGCGCGGCGGCTTCGGGCACATCTTGGGATGCGTCTCGTCGCGCTCGCGAGCCACCGCCAGGTGGGCCGCCGGCGCGCCCTGCTTCGCCGAGCAGGCATAGCCGGTCTCGAGCGAGGCGAGCCCGACGCTGTCGACGTCGACGATCCGCGCCTGGGCCGGTTGGCCGAGCGCGGCGAGGCCGGTGACGAGCACGAGCAGGGCGATGAGCTTGCGAAGCATCGCCGCTACAGATAGCCGCTGGCCCGGCGTTCGTCCAGCCGCGGCGCGACAATTCCACGCAGGCGCGAGACTGGGGGGCCTCACTGGGGCAGCGGCTCGTGCACCACCCGCATCATGAACCGAACGCGGACGCGTTGCGGATTGCCCTCCTCATCGAGAATCGGCTCGAAGCCGCTGTCGCCGCAGACGTCCGGCGAGAATTCCGCCGCTTCGCCCTCGCCCGCTCGACGCGGCAGTCGGACACCGCTCCGTCGGGCTCGACCACCATGCTGACGACCAGGAAGCCCGGCATCGGCGCGGCGTGGTCGTCGTCGTCGGGCACCTGCCATACCACCCCGCTTGCCCAGGTCCCGGCGACCGGGTCGCCGTCCTCGTCGCGCGCGGGGACGAAGCGCCCCCGCTCGGTGACCTTCTCGCACGCAATCCGGTCGAGATCGGCGACGCCGCTGCTGCGGGTGACCTCGCACGAGGTCACGCGGCCGTTGGCGCTCACGTCCAGCTTCACGCCGACGCGTCCCTCGACGTCGTAGGCGACCGCCCATGCCGGATAGTCTTCCGGCCGGACCCAGGTGCCCGGATCGGTGGCGGGCATCGGGGTGGCCGAGTGGACCGCTCCGTTTTCCTGGGCAGCCGCCGGCGACGCCAGGACGGCGCAAAGGATCGCAATCGGGAGAACGAGCCGCATGGGACGGCGAGGATGCCGACGCGCCTGCCGGCTGTAAAGCACCGCCCGGATTGTCGCGGGCCGCCGGTCGGACTAGACGCCCGGCGATGGACCTCGACCGCTCCCCGCTCGCGCTGCCGTTCCCGGCGATCCCGCCGATCGCCGGCGTGACGCTGCGCGTGGCGCGGGCGCGCTACAAGGACTGGGACCGCTGCGACCTGACGTATGCCGAGCTGGCCGAGGGCACGGCGGTCGCGGGGGTGTTCACCCGCAACGTGTGCTGCTCGAGCGAGGTCGAGCTCGGGCGCGAGCAGGCCCGCCTCGGCCGCGCGCGGGCGCTCGTCGTCAACGCCGGCAACTCGAACGCCTTCACCGGCTACCGCGGGCGCGAGGCGGTCGAGCAGATCATGGCCCAGGTCGCCGCGCATCTCGGCTGCGCGCCGAGCCAGGTGTTCGTCTCCTCGACCGGCGTGATCGGCGTGCCGCTGCCCCGCGACAAGGCGCGCGACGGTGTGGCGTCAGTCCTCCAGGCAGTTCCGTGCTCGTGGGAACAGGCCGCCTCAACCATCGGGACAACCGATACTTTTCCAAAAGGCGCGGTGGCGAAGGCGATGATCGCCGGCTTCCCGGTCACGGTCGCCGGGATCGTCAAGGGCTCGGGCATGATCGCGCCCGACATGGCGACGATGCTCGGCTACCTGTTCACCGACGCGGCGGTCGAGCCCGGCTTCCTGCAGCAGTGCCTCGCCCGCGCCAACGCGAGCACGTTCTCCTGCATCACCGTCGACAGCGACACCTCGACCAGCGACACGGTGCTGGCGTTCGCGACCGGCAAGGCCGGCAATGCCCCGCTCGCCTCGTTCGACGACGGCGGCGCCGACGCCTTCGCCGCGGCGCTCCACGATGTCTGCCGCCAGCTCGCGCTCCTGGTGGTGCGCGACGGCGAAGGCGCGCAAAAGCTGATCGAAGTGCGCGTGACCGGCGCGGTATCGGACGAGAGCGCGCGCAAGATCGGGCTCGCGGTCGCCAACTCGCCGCTGGTCAAGACGGCCATCGCCGGCGAGGACGCCAACTGGGGCCGCGTGGTCATGGCCGTCGGCAAGGCGGGCGAGCCGGCCGACCGCGACAGGCTGTCGATCGGCTTCGGCGGCACCTGGGCCGCGCGCGAGGGGCTGCCGCTGGCCGACTACGACGAGGCGCCGGTCGCCGCGCACCTGAAGGGCCGAGAGATCCAGCTCGAGGTCGACCTCGGGCTCGGCGACGGCCGCGCGACGGTGTGGACCTGCGACCTGACCCACGGCTACATCGCGATCAATGCCGACTACCGAAGCTGATCTCACCGGCGGCTGCCTGTGCGGCGCGGTGCGCTACCGCCTCGCCGGCGCGCCGTTCGACGCCGGCTGGTGCCACTGCCGCATGTGCCAGCTCAACTCGGGCAGCCCGGCGATGGTCTTCGCCAGCGTCGCCTCGCCGGACTACGCGATCGACCGCGGCGAGGAACATGTCCGGCGCTATCGCTCGAGCGACAAGGCCGAGCGGTGGTTCTGCGGCGCGTGCGGCACGCCGCTGCTGTTCCGCGAGCTCGCCGGGGCGACGCACGACTTCAGCGTCGCTACGCTCGACATTCCGGAAGCGGTCACGCCCGCGTTCCACATCTACTACGCCAGCCATATCGCCTGGGCCGAGGCCGCCGACGGCCTCCCGCGCTTCGCCCGCAGCCGCCACGAATGACGCCTTCCGCGCTCCACGCCGCGGTGCACGCGCTGGTGCGCGAGGTGACCGCGCGAGTGATTCTGCCGCGCTACCAGAAGCTCGCCGAGCACGAGATCTCCGCCAAGCTGGCCGACGACGTGGTCACCGTGGCCGACCACGAATCGGAGGCGCTGCTCGCCGAGGGCCTGGCCCGGATCGCCGATCTGCCGGTGGTCGGCGAAGAAGCGGCATTCGCCGACGAGAGCGTGTTCGAGCGCCTGTCCGGCGATTGCTGGATCGTCGATCCGCTCGACGGCACGCGCAACTTCGCCCGGGGCCAGCCGCCGTTCGGCATCCTGGTCGCGATGGCCGCGGGCGGCGAGGCGCACTCGGGCTGGATCTACGACTGCCTGAGCGGCCGCTTCTGCGTCGCCCAGCGCGGCCAGGGCGCGTTCGTCGACGGCGAGCGGATCGCCGCCCGACCGACCGGCGAGAACCCCCCGGTGGCCGCGATCTCGCTGCTGTTCACCGAGGGATCGCGGCGCGAGGCGGTCAAGGCGGCCATCGCCGATTACCGCCAGGTCGACGTCCCGTGGTGCGCCGCCGAGCAATACCCGCGCCTCGCGCTCGGCACGAACGACCTGTCGTTCTTCGAACGGACGCTGCCGTGGGACCATGCCGCAGGCGCGCTCTGGCTCGAGGAAGCCGGGGGAAAATGCGCCCGGCCCGACGGCTCGCCGTACCGGGTGGATCAGTGGCGACGCAAAGGTCTGATCGGCGCCGCCAGCCCGGCGCTGTGGGACGGGATGGCCGAGCGGTTGACCGGGTTGCCCGAATGATCCTCCCCCGGCAAGCTGGGGGAGGACTTGAGCTTACAGAACGCTCTCGATCCAGCCCTTGAGCTGGCTTTTCGGCGCCGCGCCGAGCTTCTGCGCGATCGGCTGGCCGTTCTTGAACAGCACCATCAGCGGGATCGACTGCACGCCGATGCGGCCGGGAACCTCGGGGTTCTCCATGATGTCCATCTTGGCGATCGTCACCTGGCCGGACAGCTCGTCGCTGATCTCTTCGAGCGCCGGGGCGATCATCTTGCACGGGCCGCACCAGTCCGCCCAGAAATCGACCAGCACCGGCGTTTCGGAATCGAGGACGTCCGCCTGGAAGCTGGCGTCGGTGACGGTCGTGGTGGCCATTGTCGTGCTCCTGTCTTTTCGTAACCTGGATTTAGGCGAGCCGCTCGTTGCCGCAACGGCTCAGCCGCCAAAGCTTTCCTCCGAGGGCGCGTAGCCGGGTTTGTGGGCTTCGAGCAGCTCGCCGGGAATGGCGATCAGCCGCGGGGTCTGCGTGTAGAGCACCGCCGCCTCGATCCGCCGCCCGGGATAGATCGCCGACAGCGCCGCGGCGTAAGCGGCCATCTGGCGCAGCGTCGCCAGCGGGACCTCGTCGAGCGTCGCCGGCGGACGCCGCGCGGACTTGAAATCGGCCACCCGCACGCGCTCCGGCTCGACCAGCAGGCGGTCCGCCGTGCCGGCGATGACCTGCCCGCCGACCGTTGCCGCGAGCGGCACTTCGGCCAGCGCGGTGGGACCGAACAGCTCGGCCCACTGCGGCTCGGCGAGCACCGCCGACGCCCGCGCCAGCATGTCCTCGCGCTCGTCCTCGGGAAGCTCGGCCGCGTTGCGGGCGAGCCAGGCGCGCGCCGTGTCCTCGCGCGTCCCCGGCGGCAGGTCGGGCAGCCGCTCGAGCAGGCGGTGGATCAGCACGCCGCGTTGCGCGGCCAGCGCCATCGCCCCCGGCGGCAGCGGCGGATCGGCGCCGTGCTCCTCGCCCGCCGACGATGGCGCGAGCGGGCGCGGCGGCCGTGGCTCCGGCCCGATCGGGCGCGTCGCCCACGCAGGCGGGACGCGGGGGATCGGCAGCTCGGCCTGGCGCCGCGCCTCGGCCGGCGGCGCGTGCGTGCCCCACTCGCGCCGCTCGTGCCAGATATCGTCCGGCAGCGGTTCGTCCGGCATCAGCGGCGCGAGCCGGGCGTACCAGCTGTCCGCGGCCGGCTCGGTCTCGCGCTTGCCGAGCGCGCCACCCACGAACAGCGCTTCCTCGGCCCGCGTCATCGCCACGTAGAGCAGCCGCCAGTGCTCCTCGAGGTCTTCGGCTTCCGCCTGTTCGGCCGCCGCCTTCACGCGGCCCACCCGCTGGTCCTTGGGCAGGTCGGGTATCGGCACCGACGGCCCGCGCCCGCCGGCCACCGTTTCCTCGAGCTTGAGGCCGCGGGGAGGCGACTTGCGCGGATCGCCGGTGGCGTCGGCGAGGATCACGATCGGCGCCTGCAGGCCCTTCGAGCCGTGCACGGTCATCACCCGCACGAGGTCCTCGCTCGCTCCGGCCTCGCGCTTCAGCTCGCCCTCGCCGGCATCGAACCAGCGAATGAAGCCCTGCAGGCTCGGCGTGTTCGCGGCGGAATAGGCGAGCGCGGCGTTGAGCAGCTCGTCGATCGGGTCGTTGGCCTCGCGCCCGAGCCGCGCGACCAGCTTGCGCCGCCCGTCCCATGGCCCGACCAGCAGCCAGTGCAGCAGAGCCTGCGGCGGCTCGAAATCGGCGCGCGCCAGCAGCGGGTCGAGCAGCTCGCGGAAGGCGAGCACGTCGGCATGGCGCGAGGCGCGCAAATGGCTCCACAGCCGCACGTTGTCGGGGCGGTAGCCGTGCGCGAGCAATTGCTCCTGGCTCCACCCGACCAGCGGCGAGACCAACAGCGCGGCGAGGCTCAGGTCGTCGAGCGGCTGCGCGGCGAAGCGCAGCGCGGCCATCAGGTCCTTGACCGCCAAGGGGGCGCCGAGCCGCAGCCGGTCGACCCCCGCCACCGGCACGCCGGCCGCGTAAAGCCGCGCGACGATCAGCCCGGCGAGCTCCTTGCGCTTGCGCACCAGCACCATGAAATCGCCCGGCCCGGCCGCGCGCGCCTGGCCCTTCACCAGCGGGAAGCGGCCGATCAGCCCCTTGATCTGTGCCGCGATCTTGTCCGCCATGCGCCGCTCAGGTTGGGACAGCCAGGTTTCGGGGCCTTCGCCGTCGTCCTCGTCGTCCGGCCGCGCGTCGATCGGCTGCCACAGCGTGACCAGCCCGGGCCGGTCTTCGCCGCGGTGCACGCCGGGATCGTCGACGAGGCCGAAGTTCTTCGGCCCGATGGCCGCGATCGCGGCGTCGACGAAATCGAGCACCGGCTGCGCGGTCCTGTAGGAGCGGCCGAGGCCCAAGTCCTGCAGCGGCCGGGCGCCGGGATCGCGCTCCTGCAGCTCCTCGGCCATCCGGCGGGCATTGACCGCGGCCTGGTCGATCTCCGCCGCGAACTGCTCCTTGGCGGTGCGGAAATGCTCGGGGCTGGTGCCCTGGAAGCGGAAGATCGCCTGCTTGTAGTCGCCGACGACGAAGATCGTCCGCAGCTTGCCATCGCGCTGTCCGAGGCCGGTGAAGAAATCCTCGGTCAGCGCGCGGACGATCGCCCATTGCGCCTGGTTGGTGTCCTGCGCCTCGTCGACGAGGATGTGGTCGAACCGGCGGTCGAGCTTGTAGCGGATCCATTCGCCCAACCCCGCCGTCGCCAGCAGCCCCGCCGCGCGGTGGATCAGGTCGTCGAAATCGACCAGCGCCTCGCGCTGCTTGGCCTGGTCCCACGCCAGCGCGAAGCGGCGGCCGACGGTCAGCGCCGGGGTCAGCAGGTCGGCGAGCCCGAGCAGCGCCTTGTGCTCGGCCACGCGCTCGATGCACTGCATGACCTTGGCGATGTGGTCGCCGTAGGCCGCATCGCGCTTGATGACGTTGTTGAGCTGCTTGGGCTGGCCGTCGCTCTTGTTGAGCACCGTGCCGTAGAATCCGTCCAGCGCCTCGGCGCGCCCGGCCGGGTCGAGCACGAGCCAGCGGCGGATCGCGGCGGCGCCATCGCGCCCGCTCTGGCTGTCCCACGCGTCGAGCGTCTCGAGGCAGCGCATCAGCGCGGCGCAGTCGAACGCGTCGTCGTGGCATAGGGCGGCGAGCGATTCGGGTCCGGCGTCGACCGCGAGGCCGATCAGTTGCCGGACGCGCTCGCCGAGCGGCTCCTGCCACCCGCGCGGCCCGAACCACGCCTCGCGCGCCTCGGCGCAGCGCATCAGCCAGGCGCGCGCATTGTCCGCACCCATTCGCAGGGACAGCATCTCGAGCGCCGCGATGGGCTCGGCCTCGCCGCGCTGCTCCCATTCGACCAGCAGGTCGGCGAGCACGCGGTGCGCGAGCAGCTCGCGGTCGCGGTCCTCCATCGGCTTGGTGCCGGGAATGAGCCCGGCTTCCTCGGGAAACGCCGCCAGCAGCCACTGCGCGAAGGCGTGGATGGTATCGATCCGCAAGCCCCCGCCCGGACAGTCGAGCACTTGCGCGAACAGCGTGCGCGCGCGGGCGCGGGTATCCGGATCGGTCGCCGCGCCGATGTTGAACAGGTCGGCTTCCAGCAAGGTGTCGTCGAGCCGCACCCAGCGCGCCAGCACGCCGTTGACCCGCTCGGACATCTCCGCCGCGCCGGCCTTGGTGAACGTCAGGCACAGGATGTTTTCCGGCGCCACGCCGGGCGTCAGCAGCAGGCGCAGCACGCGCGCCGAGAGGACCTGCGTCTTGCCGGTGCCGGCCGAGGCCGACAGCCACACGCTGTCGACCGGATCGACCGCGCGGGCCTGCTCGGCCTCGAGCGGATGGACGCTGGACGGCTTTCTCGCGCTCACGTCTCGCGCCCCTGCCACTCGTCGAGCCGCATCAACTGGTCGTAATCGGTGTAGGCCGGGAAATCGGGCGCCATGCGCGCCTCGAAGGGCATGTCGCCGAGGATCCACCCGGCGATCGCCCTGTGCAGGTAATCGCGCGTGGTCGGCAGGAACTCGTCGGGCGGAATCCCGCTCCGGCGCTTGCCGACGAGAAGGGGAGTGTCGACATAGCCGAAGCTGTCGCTGCCCTGCTTCTTCGCCAGCGACCAGTATTCGAACCCCGTGGCCGCGCCCGCGACGCCCTCGACCCCGCCCGCCTCGACCATCAGGCCGAGCACCCCGAGCTGCAGCCGGTAGCCCTTGGCGACCTCGGCCGCGGACGGCGGCTTGCCGGTCTTGTAGTCGATCGCCGCGATCGTGCCGTCGGGCAGGCGGTCGAAGCGGTCGGCGCGCCCGTAGATGCGCACTCCGTCGACCGTCATCTCGGCCTGGCGTTCGACCGCGACGACGTCCCGGCCCTCGAACGCGCCGATCGTCTCCGTCACCCAATCGAGCGCGGCGAACAGGCGCGGCTGCCACAAGGCCCGCATCAGCGGATGGGCTTGCATCTGCTCCAGCTGGGCGAGCGCGATCGGGCGGATGTCCCCCTGCTGCTCGTGCCACTTCTGGAGGATCGTGTGCGCCAGGCTGCCCTGCCACGCCGGCGTCGGCTCGGCGTCGAGCGCGTCGAGCGCGGCGAGGCCGAGGATATGCCGGGCGTAGAACTGATAGGGGTCGCCGATCAGCGTATCGAGCGCGGTCACGCGGATGTCGACCTGGCGCTGCTCGGCGGATGGGCGAGGCCGCGGCTTCGGGTGCGGAGCGACAGGCGCCGGCTCGTTGAGGGTCCGGACCAGCTCCGGAATGGCGAGCTCGTCATGCCTGTCGCGCAAGTCCTCGCCGAGCAGCGCCTGCACGCGCAGCCAGAAGCGGCTGGCGATCGCCGGGCCGCCCGCATCGCGCCGCGCGCGGCTGAGCACGACCTCGGGCGCGCCGAGCGCCGCGGCGAGATCGTGCGCGGCGAGGCCGACGCGGAAGTCCGCGCCCGGCACGCCGAGCGCGCGCAGCACCGCCGGAGCGAGCAGCGGGTCGGTCGCCGGCGTCGCCGGCCACGAGCCTTCGTTGAGCCCGGCGCAGATCGCCAGCTCGGCGCGGGTCATGCGCGATTCGAGCAGGCCGTAGATCGCCACGCGCGGATGGCCGCCATAGGGCGGGCGCACCGCGACGCGGTCCATCGCCTCGCGCAGCACCGCGGGCAGCTCGGCCGGGTCGAGCACGGTGCCGACGTCGCGCGCGTGGCGGCGCAGCTCCTCGAGGAACGCCGCCAGCGCGCGGCCGTCCGCCTGCGACCACAGCGCTTCGCCGCACAGCGCCTCGCCCGCCGCGGCGAGGTTGTCGAGCTGGCCGGCCAGCGGGGCCGGCTCGGGCACCATCAGCGGGCCGAGGGTCGCCTCGACCCCGGCCCACCACGCCGACACGCCGGCTTTCGCCGCCGGCTCGCGCAGCGGGGCCAGGCCGGGGGCGCGCCGCGGCCCGCGCAACCGCAGCTCGAACGCCCGGGCGCTGTCGAGCCAGTCGGCGCGGCCGTCGCCGAGCCGCACCAGCGGGTGCTCGAGCAGCGCGACCAGCGGCACCGGCGCGGCTTCCTCGGCCGCGACCTCGGCGAGCAGCAGCAGGAACCGCCCGGCGGCGGTCTGCGCCAGCGGCCGGCCGGCGGAATCGTCGGCCTCGATGTTCCAGCGCCGCAAGTGCTGGACGATCCGCCCGGCCAGCCCGCGGTCGGGGGTGATGACGGCGATGCGCTTTTCGGGCTCCTCGAGCGCCTGCCGCACCATCAGCGCGATCGCCTGGGCCTCTTCCTCGGGGTTGGCGGTCTCCAGCAGCCGCACGCCGGCGAGCCGGCGCCTGTCGGGCGGCAGGGTCACCCACGACCGGCTCGCCTCGGGCGGCAGGAACAGGCTCGAGATCGCATGGCTGCGCTCGGGCGGACCCTTGCCGAGCCCGGCGCGGTGCCACGGCTGCACCTCGTCGCGCGACACCTTCATGCGATTGAGCAGCAGCTTGAGGTGATACTGCGGATGGGTGACGGCGTCGCCGCGCGCCATCGGCGGGCCGGCGTCGGGCGCGCCGGCGTGGCCGAGCTCGTCCCACACCGCGCGGCTCAGCGACAGGTCGAGGTCGGGCAGCACCACCGCACCCTGCGGCAGCCGGGCGACGGTGCGCAGCAGGAACGCCACCCCTTTCGCCGCGCTGGTCACGCCGGCGGCGACGATCGGGGTCGCTGGCGGCTCGGCTTTCCACCGCCGCGCGGCGTGGCGGAACAGCCTGTTGCGCCGGTCCGCCGGGTCGACCTCGCCGCGCGCCATCAGCTCGGCGAACCACAGCGCCTGGACCCGCGAGAACAGCCACAGGCTCTCGAGCCAGTGCTGCGACAGGTCGCCGAGCAGGTCGAGCACGCGCCGCTCGGTCATCTCCTCCGGGCCGATGTCCTCGACCAGCAGCCGGTCCATCGCCCGGCCGAATTCGAACGCCAGCCTGAGCAGCGCGCTGCCCCTGGGAGGCTGGTCCCTGCGCCAGTTGTCGCGGATCAGCTCGGCGAGGCGCAGCCAGCGGCGCGTCGTGTCGGCCGCGGGCGGGATGTCGGCGCGGCCGAGCGGGTCGAGCAGCGGGCCGAGCGTCTCGTCGAGGTCGAGGTCGCCGACCACCGCCATGCGCGGCATCAGCAGCCCGCGCTGTCCACCGGCCTGGCCGTAGTGGCGGATGAAGGCTTCGCTCATCGTCCGCACCGCGCGCCCGCTCGGCAGCAGCAGCGTCAGCCGGGCGAGGCCGAGCTCCGGATCGGCGTAGCGCGGCACCAGCCCGGCGACGAGCGCGTCGGCGAACCCGCGGTGCGCGGCGATGGAATAGACTTGCGGCGCCTCAGGCACCGGCCAGCGCCGCCTCGGTCGGGGCGATCGCCTCGGGCGTGCCGACCTCGAACCACTGGCCGGTCAGCTCCGCGCCGTAGAGCCGCCCTTCGCCGATCGCCCGGTCCCACAGCACGTTGGTCGAGAACGGCCCTTCGGGCGCCGCGCGCAGCAGCCGCTTGGCGACCAGCTGGATGCCGGTGAAGACGTACGACGCGTGCTCGCCCACGCGGCGCGCCAGTCGGCCGTCGGCGGCGAGCTCGAAGTCGCCCTTGTAGCGCGCGTTGCGCGCCCCCGCGTGCGGCACCAGCAGCAGCAGCGCGTCCATCCGTGCCGGGTCCCACGCCGCGGACAAGGCGCGGAATGCGTCGACCGGCCCGTCGGTCCAGATATTGTCGCTGTTCACGCAGAAGAACGGGTCGGGCAGCAGCGGCGCCGCTCGGACCATCCCGCCGCCGGTCTCGAGCAGCAGCTCGCGCTCGTCGGACACGGTCACCTGCGGGACGGTGCGCTGCCGCATGTGCGCCTCGAGCCGCTCGGGCAGATAGTGCACGTTGACCACGGCGCGGGCCACGCCCGCCGCGGCCAGCTTGTCGAGCGCGTGATCGATCAGCGGCTTGCCGGCGACGTGCACCATGGGCTTGGGCCGGTCGTCGGTCAGCGGCCGCATCCGCTTGCCCAGCCCGGCGGCCAGCACCATCGCGGTATCGGCGGCCAGCCCGGTCATTGCAGCTCCCCGCCGCCTGTGTCGCGGATCTCCTGCGGGATGTTGGCGGCGAACCATGCGGCGACCGGCGCCAGCGCGGGATGGCGCAAGTCGCGCTCCATCGCCCTCCACACGCGCGGGATCATCGCCAGGTAGCGCGGCTTGCCGTCGCGCTTCCACAGCCGGGCGAAGATGCCGACGATCTTGGCGTTGCGCTGCGCGCCGAGGCGGGCATAGTCGGCCTCGAACGCGGGCCCGGCGTCGACTTGCCCCCGGTAGCGGTCGAGCATCGCCCGCTCGAGCTCGGGGGAGACGTCGCGCCGCGCGTCCTGCAGCAGCGAGACGAGGTCGTAGGCCGGATGGCCGACGAGCGCGTCCTGGAAGTCGATCAGCCCTTGCGCCCCGCCTTCGAGCAGCATGATGTTCTCGGCGTGGTAGTCGCGCAGCACCGTCACGCCCGGGTCCTGCCGCGCGAGCAGCGGCGTCAGCGCCGCGTCCCACGCCGCGGCGTAGCCCGGCTCGTCCACCGCCAGCCCGAGCGCCGGGCAATACCACTCGACGAACAGCCCCGCTTCGCGCTGGTACACCGCCATGTCGTATGGCGGAAACGGACCCGGCGGCGAGGCGTGCAGGCGCACCAGCGCGTCGATCGCCGCGCCGTAGGTCACGGCCTCGGCGTGATCGTTGTCGTCCAGCCAGTCGCGCATCCGGTCCGCCCCGAAATCCTCGATCAGCACCAGCCCGCGCGTCCGGTCCTCGGCGTGGATCGCCGGCGCCCGGTGGCCGTTCGCGGCGAGCCAGGCGCCGACCTCGAGGAACGGTCCGGGATCCTCGTGCGGCGGCGGCGCATCCATCAGCATCGCGCTGCGGCCGCCGTGGCGGACGCGGAAGTAGCGGCGGAAGCTGGCGTCGCCGACCAGCGGCTCGACTTGCGCCCCGCCCCAGCCGGCGCGTTCCAGGAATCCGTCCAAGCCCTCGGGCAGCGACCCAGTCATGGCAGACGCCCTAGCCAACCCTCGCCCGGTTCGACAATCGCCTTGCGCCCGCTGCCCGCAATTTCCAGCGCGACGGCGAGGCAGCCGGGCTCGGTGGCGAAGCCGCCGACGTGCTCGGGCCACTCGGCGAGCAGCGCGGCGCCCTCGCGGTAATCGTCGAGCCCGAGCTCGTCGGCCTCGGCCGGGCGCTCGAGGCGATAGAAATCGGCATGGACCAGCGGCAGCCGCACGTCCGGCGGCGAATAGGTTTCGAGGATGGTGAAGGTCGGCGACGGCACTTCGCCGGCGTGGCCGAGGGCGAGGATGATCGCCCGCGCCAGCGTCGTCTTGCCCGCACCGAGGCCGCCCGATAGCGCGACCACGTCGCCCGGGCGCAGCTCGGCGGCGAGGCGCGCCCCGAACGCGTCCATGGCCGCGAGATCGGGCAGTTCCCAGATCATGGCCCCACCCCCGGAATGCCGAACGAGATCACGGCAGGCTGATCGTCGCCGTGGTGCCGCTGCCCGGCTCGGACTGCATGTCGAGCCGCCCGCCGTGGGCCTCGATCAGCTGGCGCGCGAGCGGCAGGCCGAGGCCGCCGCGGCGGCCCTCGGGCTTGCCGTCGGCGCCGAGGCGATAGCCGTCGAGCGCGCGGGCGAGCTCGCTCGGCTTCATTCCCTCGCCGTTGTCCGACACGACGATCCGCGCCCCCTGCTTGCGGCGCGACAGCGCGACGAGGATGCGGCCGCCCTTGGGCGTGGCGGTGATCGCGTTGTCGAGGATGTTGCCGACCGCCCGGCCGAGCTGGCGGGCATCGCCCATGATCTTGCCGGCGCTGCGGTCGCCGCGCAAGTCGAGCGTCAGGCCCTTGCCCTCGATCGCCTCCTCGCGCTCGCGCACCACTTGCGTCACGAACGGCAGCAGGTCGATCTCCTCGGTCGAGATCGGCAGCAGCCCGGCCTCGCTCTGCGTCAGGTCGAGCACGCTCTCGATCTGCCCGCGCAGCCGCTCGACCGCGGCGAGGATCGCCGCGACGTAGTCCTGCGCCTGCCCGCTCAGCTCGCCGGCGACGCCGGCCTGGAGCAGCTCGGCGAAGCCGCCGATCGAGGTCAGCGGGGTGCGGAACTCGTAGCTCATGTTGGCGAGGAAGCGGGTCTTGACCGCGTCCGCCTCCTCCAGCGCCGTGTTGCGCTCGCGCAGCGCGTCCTCGGCCTTCTTGCTGTCGGTCACGTCGAGCACGGTCAGGAGGCCGTTGCCGTCGGGCAGCGGCACGCCGGCGAACTCGAGCGTGCGCCCGTCGCTCAGCGCCACGCGCCCGCCGCGCTGCTTGCGGTCGAGCGTCGCCGCGCGAACGACCTCGCCGATCGCCTGCCGCTGGCCCGGCCGCGCGAGCCGCGGGGCGAGCCGATCAAGCAGCTCCTCCACCCGCGGGTGCTCGTCGAGCCACTCCTCGGGCAGGCCCCAGATCTCGGGGAAACGCCGGTTCCACAGCTGCATCCGCCCGTCGGGGGCGAACACCGCGAGCGATTCGAACAAGCTGTCGAATGTCGCGGTGCGGGTGCGCAGCAGCGTGTCGCGTACGGCCGAGAGCGCGAGCTGCTCGGAGCGGTCCTCGGCGACCATGACCAGCCCGCCGTCGGGCAGCGGCTGGGCGACGATCCTCAGGTGCGTGCCGTCGCTCAGCGTCCACGCCTCCTCGCTCGGCGCGCCGGAGGCGAACCACCCGCCGAGCTCCCGGCGCCACGCCGGGAAGTCGCGCGCCTCGGGCAGCCGCCCGGCGTCGCGCGCCATGTCGAGGAAGCGGTCGAACGCGATCGGGTCGAGCCGCGCCGAGGGCGGCAGCGCGAAGATACGCTGGAACGGCTGGTTGGCGAAAGTCAGCTGGCGCTCGCCGTCGAACTGGGCGACGCCGATCGACAGCTGGTCGAGCATCGAGCGCTGCGCCTCGCGGAACGCGCGGAAGGCGCGCGCCTGCTCCTCCATCTCCTCGATGTCGATCGCGTAGCCGGCAACGCCTTCCTTGCCGAGCGGCAGGTCGCTGACCTTGAGCGTGCGGCGCTGGCTGCCGACGGTCGCCTGGACGATCCGCTCGACCGGCAGGTCCTTGTCGCGCGCCTGCTGGGCGACCTGCGCCGCGGTGAGCCCGTCGACCGCCTCGATCAGCTCGATCTTCTTCCTGACCACTTCCTCGGCGCTGGCCGCGCCGACCGCCTCGACATAGGCGGTGTTGACCAGCCGCAGCTCCATCTCCGGCCCGCGGAACCACATCGGCGTCGGCGCCGCCTCGATCAGGCCGACGAGCGCGGCGAAATCGTTGCGCGCCCGCGCGGTCTCGGCGCGCAGCTGCGACAGCTCGCCCTGGCTCTCGGAGAAGTCGAACCACCACACCAGCGCCGCGCCGCCCGCAGCGACGACCGGATCGGCGAGATGGCCGCGCACCGCCAGGCTGCGGGCCGAGCCGCGCGGGGTGACGACCATGCGGAACGGCGCCGCGGTCTTCTGCGTCTTGCGCACCGCGTCGCGCAACTGCTCGAGGTCGTCGGCGGCGAGGCCGGCGTCGCCGCTGTCGAGCTCGCTGAGGAACCCGGGCAGCTGGCCGAGGCCGAGCCACGCGGCGAGCCGCTCCGGCCCCTCGATCTTGCCGTCGGCCTTGACCAGCAGCGGCACCGCCGGGGAATCGTCGATCATCCGCGTCAGCCGCCGGGCGGTGCTGCGCGCCGCTCGCGCCTGCCGCGCCCGCGCTTGCGCGACGAGCACCAGCCACACCGCCCCGAAGGTCCAAGCGGCCAGCAGCAGGCCCAGCAAGACCAGCGCAACGGGGGACAATTCCATGACCGGTCAGCTATGCGGCGCGCGAGTGGGATGCAATGGGGCTGCGCGCCGAGGCGCGGGAGAGGGCTGCCTTCCGACCTGTCAACGATGCGGCTGTGGAGCACGCGGCCGACCGGGGTTTGCATGGCCCGGTGCCGCGATATGGTAGCGCGATGAGCCGACGCCGCCTTCCGCCCGCCCCGCTTCCCACCGCCCCGCTTCCCATCGTCCTCGTCACCCGCCGCGGGACGCTGGCGATGCTGTCGGCCACCGCCGCGCTCGCCGCGTGCAGCGGCGGATCGCCCACGCCGGCCCCGACGCCCGCTCCGCCGCCGCCCCCGCCGCCGCCGCCCCCGCCGGTCAACGGCCCGGCCTGGTTCGGCTACGGCCGCGACGCGCAGCACACCGCGGTGAGCGAGATCGCCTCGCACGACCTCGCGACCATTGCGTGGTCCTCGCCGGTCGACCTGGCGCCGCAATACACCCCGGCCGGCGCGCTGCTGACGCACTACGGCTCGCCGGTGGTGACGACCAGCAACACGCTGGTGATCCCGGTCAAGACCGGCGCCAACGGCGGCTACCGGGTCGAGGGCCGCAATGGCGCGACCGGCACGCTGGTGTGGTCGGCGGCGAGCGACTACGTCACCCCGCCGCACAACTGGCTGCCGCCGTACAACGTCCTGCTGACCGAGCAGGGCCGCGTCTATGCGCCCGGCGCCGGCGGCAAGCTGCTGGTGCGCGCCGACGCCAACGCCGCTTCCGGCGCCTTCGCCACCCACGTGTTCTACGGCGCCGCCACGTACAACGCCAACCCGGCGGCGTTTGACGGCAGCGTGTTCATCAACACGCCGCTCACCGCCGACGCGCAAGGCAACGTGTTCTTCGGCTTCCAGGTGACCGGCGCCAACCCGGCGGGGCTGGTCGGCGGCATCGCCCGAGTCACCCCCGACGGCACCGGCACCTGGGTCGGCGCGGCGGCGGCGGCCGGCGACGCGGCGATCCAGAAGCCGGCCCTGAACTGCGCCCCGGCGCTGTCCAACGACGGCGCCACGCTGTACATCGCGGTGAACATCAATCCGGCGGCGGGCGTCGTCCAGCGGGGCTACCTGCTCGCGCTCGACAGCACCACGCTGGCGACGCGCGCCCGCGTCGCCCTGATCGACCCGAACCTCAACGTCCCTGCCCGGATCAGCGACGACGGCACCTCGTCGCCGGTCGTCGGCCCCGACGGCCGCGTGTTCTATGGCGTGCTCGAGGCGCAGTTCCCGACGCACAACGCGCGCGGCTGGCTGCTGCAGTTCGACGCGCTGCTCAATCCGGCAGGCGTGCCCGGCAGCTTCGGGTGGGACGTGTCGCCGAGCGTGATCCCGGCGTCGATGGTGCCGTCGTACAACGGCGCCTCGACCTACCTGCTGGCGCAGAAGTACAACAACTACGCCGGCGTCGGCAGCGGCGACGGGCTCAACCGGCTCGCCGTGCTCGACCCGCGCGCGAGCCAGGCCGATCCGGTCGTGCCCGCCGTGCAGGTGATGCGCGAGGTGATGACGATCCTCGCCCCGACGCTCGACGCCGGCTCGGCCACGGCGCGGCGCGAATGGTGCATCAACACGATGGCCGCCGACCCGCAGCGCAACTCGATGCTCGCCAACAACGAGGACGGCCGGATGTACCGCTGGGACCTCGCCACCAACACGCTGTCGCAGAGCATCCAGCTCACCGCCGGGCTCGGCCAGGCCTACACGCCGACGCTGGTCGGCGCCGACGGCGCGGTCTTCGCGATCAGCGACGCGACGCTGTTCGCGATCCGCGCCAGCTAGCCGCCGCGAAGCCTCCGTCCGCTCCGCCCCGGCGCTCCCTTCGCGAGCGCCGGAGGAGCTAAATCAATAGCGGTAGTGATCGGGCTTGAACGGACCTTCGGCCGGAACGCCGATGTAGTCGGCCTGACGCTGGCTGAGCCTGGTCAGCTTGGCGCCGAGCTTGTCGAGGTGCAGCGCGGCGACCTTCTCGTCGAGATGCTTGGGCAGCACGTAGACGTCGTTCTGGTACTCAGCCCCTTTGGTGTAGAGCTCGATCTGCGCCAGCACCTGGTTGGTGAAGCTGCAGCTCATCACGAAGCTCGGGTGCCCGGTGGCGCAGCCGAGGTTCACCAGCCGGCCCTTGGCGAGGACGATGATCTTCTTGCCGTCGGGGAAGGTGACCACGTCGGTCCCGGCCTTGACCTCGGCCCAGTCGTAGTTGTCGAGCGCGGCGATCTGGATCTCGGAATCGAAGTGGCCGATGTTGCAGACGATGGCCATGTTCTTCATCGCCTTCATGTGCTCGGCGGTGATCACGTCCTCGTTCCCGGTCGCGGTGACGAAGATGTCGCAGCGCTTGACCGCCTCCTCCATCGTCACGACCTCGTAGCCTTCCATCGCCGCCTGCAGCGCGCAGATCGGGTCGATCTCGGTGACCATCACGCGCGCGCCGCCGTTGCGCAGCGAGTCGGCCGAGCCCTTGCCGACGTCGCCGAAGCCGGCGACGCAGGCGACCTTGCCGGCCAGCATCACGTCGGTCGCGCGGCGGATTGCGTCGACCAGCGATTCCTTGCAGCCGTAGAGGTTGTCGAACTTCGACTTGGTCACGCTGTCGTTGACGTTGATCGCCGGGAACGGCAGCTTGCCCTGCTTGGCGAGGCTGTAGAGGCGGTGGACGCCGGTGGTGGTCTCCTCCGACACGCCGTGGATCGCCTTGACCGAGCGGGTCAGGTAGCCCGGCCGCGCCTTGAGGAACGCGTTGAGCGCGCGGACGAACTCGGCCTCCTCGGCGTTCGACGGCTCGAACAGCGCCTCGCCGGCCTCGACCCGCGCGCCCCACAGCGCGAACATCGTCGCGTCGCCGCCGTCGTCGAGGATCAGGTTGCAGGACTCGTCGTCGCCCCAGTCGAAGATGCGCCCGACATAGTCCCAGTACTCGGCCAGGCTCTCGCCCTTGATGGCGAACACCGGGATGCCTTGCGCGGCGATCGCCGCGGCGGCGTGGTCCTGCGTCGAGAAGATGTTGCAGGTCGCCCAGCGCACTTGAGCGCCCAACGCGACGAGCGTCTCGATCAGCACGGCGGTCTGGATCGTCATGTGCAAGCTGCCGGTGATCCGCGCGCCCTTGAGCGGCTGGCTGGCGCCGTACTCGTCGCGCAGCGCCATCAGGCCGGGCATCTCGGTTTCGGCAATGGCGATCTCGGCCCGGCCGTAGTCGGCCTGCGCGATGTCCCTGACGATGTAGTCCTTCTCGGCGACGGCAGTGGCCACGCGGTATTCTCCTGCTTGGATGGGCGCCCCGCCGGCTCGGCGAACAAAAGGGCGGCGCCGGGATTCGACGCCGCCCCATAGACGGTCACGGGAAGGAACGTAAAGAGCGCCGGCGCTCAGCGCTGCGCCAGCAGGAACACGCTGTCGCCCGGGCCGCCGGCGAGCAGCGTGTCGGCGGCCGCCGCCAGCGAGGCGTCCTGCGCCAGCGACAGCTCGTGCGTGGCCTGCTTGAGCTCGGCGCAGCCGAGCGTCGGATGGCCCATGCCGTAAGCGTTGGCCATGCGCGTGCTGAGCCGGTCGAGCGCCCGCCTGGCCCCTTGCGCGCCGTGTTGCGCGGCGAGCGCCTGGGTCAGCCGCCGCCCGGCGGCGTTCATCGTCTCGAGATGCCGGGCGGCGAAGGCGTTGTAGTCGGCCTGGAAGTCGTCGGCGCCGAACCGGCAGCGCAGCGCCGTGACCATCAGCATGATGTCGAGCCGGCGCAGCTTCTCCGCCGCCGCCAGATCGCTTTGCGCCGCCGCCGGCGAGCCGGCGAGCAGCAATCCCGCGGCAATCGCTGCCGCGCCCTTTGTGGCGTACCCCATGTCAAGTCTCCCCCGCGGGTCTTCGAGTCCCGCGGAGGGGAGGCTGCGCCGCGCCGTTTACCGGTTCTTCAACATTGACGGTAAAGCGAAATTGACCACGTCGGACAGGCCCGCGCTAACCATCGCGTCGCGGGGCGAAGAAGAAGGTTGCCCCGCCGCGCCGCGCGCCTATCTACGCAGGCGGACGCGGACAGGAGGATACTTCCGATGACGATATCGAAGGGCGACAGGCTGCCCGACGTGACGCTGGTCAAAGCCACCGAGGGCGGCCCCGAGAAAGTGCAGAGCGGCGAATACTTCAAGGGGAAGAAGGTGGCGCTGTTCTCGGTCCCCGGCGCGTTCACGCCGACCTGCTCGGCCAAGCACCTGCCGGGCTTCGTCGAGAAGGCGGCCGAGCTGAAGGCCAAGGGCGTCGACGAGATCGTCGCCACCGCGGTCAACGACGCGTTCGTGCTCGGCGCGTGGAACAAGGCCAACGGCTCGCAGGACATCACCATGCTGGCCGACGGCAACGGCGAGTTCGCGGAAAAGCTCGGCCTGACGATGGACGGCAGCGGCTTCGGCATGGGTAAGCGCGGCCAGCGCTACTCGATGATCGTCGACGACGGCGTCGTCACCGAGATCAACGTCGAGGCGCCGGGCGACTTCAAGGTCAGCAGCGCCGAGCACATGCTCGGCCAGCTCTAGTCGGAATCGTCATTGCGAGCGTAGCGCAGCAATCCAGGGCGTCGTGCGCCGCTCCCGGCTTGCTTCGTCGCTGCGCTCCTCGCCATGACGAACCTGGCAACAGAAAGGGCGCCCGCGGCCGGGCGCCCTTTCCCTTCGGCGGGGAACCGTCCGCCTCAGCCTTCCATCTGGTGCTTCATCGCGCTGGCCGTGTCGTGGCCCTTGCGCACCGACTGGTAGGCCTGCTCGATCACCTGGCGCGTCTGCGGCGATAGCTCGCCGTCCTGCAGCGCCGCCTCGTACTTGGTCTTGAGGTAGTCCTCGCCGCGCTCGACTTCGTCGATCACCGCTTCGTCGCTGTCGCCCATCACCGCCTGCTTGAGGTCCATGAAGCCGCGGTGCGCGGCGGCGGTGTAGCTGCTGTCGTCCTCGGCCTCGCCGCCGAGCGCGGCGACTTGCGCCTGGAGCTGGCTGGCGACCTGGCTGCGCTCGCTGGCCATCTGCCGGAAGAACTGGCCGTGCGGGCCCTCGGTGTCGCTGCAGGCGTCGTTGAAGCCCTTGTAGCTGTCGAGCGTGGTCCTGATCAGCGTGTTGAGGACGGTGATGTCGTGACTGGTATCCATGGGAATGGGCTCCTCGCCGGTGTGAAGATTCACCCCCGACGAACGCGCGAGCGGAGCCCGGGTTGCCAAGATCAGGCGGTGTTTCCGTCTGGGTGCGCTTTTTCTCCGCCGGACCGTTCGTTCCGGCGATCCGGCAGCACGCGCGGATTGCGCAGGACCAGCGCCGAGAGCACAGGCACCAGGACGCACACCGGCAGGATCTCGCTGAAAGTGATCAGCATCCGCAGCAGCGGCTGGCGGTACATCTCGACCGCCTGCGCCATCTGCGCCTCCGTCGCCGCGATCTCCGCCGCGCTCGCTCCCGAGGCGCGCAGGTCGGCGACGATTGACGCGCCGTAGTCGGCCATGAAGTTGCCGTCGGTCGTGGCGAGGTAGGCCTCCCACCCCGCGACGTAGACCAGCCCGGCGACGAGCCCCATCGCCAGGCCGAGCCCGAGCGCGCGGCCGAACCCGATCACGCCGCCGCGCTCGACGTCGCGATAGCGCTTCACGCCGACGAAGATCAGCGACAGCGCCGCCAGCATCACCAGGTAGCCGAACCACAGCGACGACAGGTGACTGAGCGAGTCGATCGCGATCGAGGCGGTGATCGCCGCGATCGCGATGGCGCCGCCGATGGCCCCGTAGGTCAGCGCGTAGCGCATCGGTTTTCCTCCCTCAGTCCGCCGCCGGTTCCCACAGCTCGATCGGGTTGCCCTCCGGGTCGTGGACCCGGGCGAAGCGACCGACGCCGTCCATCTCTTCCTCGCGGGCGATCTCGATGCCCGCGGCGCGCAACTGCGCGAGCAAGCCGTCGAGGTCGCGCACACGCAAGTTGATCATCGCCGTCCGGTCGGCTGGGAAGTAATCGCTGTCGGCCTTGAACGGCTGGAACACCATCGGCCCGCCCTCGTGGTACCAGACCCACTCGTTGGTGTGGCCGGTCCGCGGGTCGGCGCCGATCCCGCCGCCGACCTCGAGATGCTCGCGGTACCACGCCTGCAGCGCTTCGGGGTCCTTCGCCCGAAAGAAATAACCGCCCATTCCGACCACCGGCATCGCACCCTCCCCGTTGCCCTTGCCCGGGCAAGCTAGCGCGATTGCGCGGCGGCCGTCCATCACCCGAAAGGGTGAGCGGGCGCCGTTCGCCCGTCCGGGTCAGCCGATCAGCGCGAGGAAGCGGGCCTTTTCGACCGCCTGGACGCGGCG
>Ga0196977_1000087_pt1 | contig 62070 bp, 36 predicted proteins | sample S3v_1013CmetaG_FD_148634 | JGI IMG/M metagenome (GOLD analysis project Ga0196977, IMG submission 148634) | Soil microbial communities from Anza Borrego desert, Southern California, United States - S3+v_10-13C | ecosystem: Environmental > Terrestrial > Soil > Desert | place: USA: California... | reverse complement strand
CCGAGAGCGTCCTGATCGCATTGATTGGAGGCGTGTTCGGTCTGTTACTCAGCATCGCAGGCATGAAAGCGCTGCTGGCGCTCGGTCCCGGCAGTCTGCCTCGCTTACAAACGATCGGCCTCGACCTTCCAACTCTCGGTTTTACTCTTGGTCTTTCGTTGATAACGGGTCTCCTTTTTGGACTGGCACCCGTGCTGCAAACGCGCAAGTGGAACTGGCACGAGTCGCTCAAAGACTCCACGCGCGGTTCGTCAGCCGGCCGGAGTCGCGTCAACGCGCGCCGCTTACTTGTTATTTCCGAAGTAGCGCTGGCGTTGATGTTGCTCGTAGGTGGCGGGCTAATGGTGCGAAGCTTCGCTCACTTGCGTGCGGTGGATCCGGGCTTCACTCCTGACCACTTGTTGACGATGACGATCTCGCTCTCCGGCTCCGCTCATTCGACGCCTCAGAAGCGAGTTGCTTTCTTCAACGAGCTGTTGCAACGCATTGACTCAATGCCGGGCGTGCAATCGGCGAGCGCGATCAATCATCTGCCATTAGGCGGTGATGTCTGGACCATATCTTTTCTTGTTGAAGGCCGTCCCGCGCCTGCCCCTGGCGAAAAGGAGGGCGCGGTTTATCGCATCATCCGTCCCGATTACTTCCGCACGATGGGCGCCACGCTGCTCAAAGGCCGCGACTTCACAGCTCACGACAATGACACATCTCCGCCCGTACTGATCATCAACGAACAATTCGCCAAGCGTATCTGGCCGAATGAGGATCCGCTCGGTAAACGGATACTCGTCAACCAGGACGAGACCGAGCCACGTGAGATCGTCGGCGTTGTGAGAGCGTTAAAACAAGACAATTGGACCTCCGAGCCGAATCTCGAGATGTATTTGCCGCACTTGCAAGCAGCCGCACCGCGCGGTCTGACGCTGGTGGTACGAAGCAGCGGCGATCCATTATCCCTCGTCGGGGCGATTGAGAATCAGGTTTGGTCCATCGATAAGAACCTTCCCGTCTCCCAGATTCGGACCATGCAGGAAGTGGTCTCCGGATCGATCGAACAACACCGCTTCAATCTCTTCTTGCTGGGTCTGTTTGCGTCAGTTGCTTTGGTGCTGGCGCTCGTCGGGATCTACGGGGTGATGAGCGAGTCAGTCAATGCACGCACGCACGAGATCGGCATCCGTATGGCCCTGGGAGCACGAGCGACGGACGTATTGAGAATGGTGGTTGGGCAGGGAATGACCCTCGCCGCGATTGGGATCGGAATCGGACTGTTTGGCGCGTTCTGGCTGACGCGATTCATGGCGACGCTGCTTTACGAAGTCAGTCCGACCGACAGTGCGACGTTTTTGTTGATTCCGTTGGTAGTGGCGCTCGTTGTTTTTTGCGCCTGCCTGGTACCCGCGCGTCGCGCGACGAGGGTCGATCCACTGGAAGCGCTGAGATACGAGTGAGGGATCTATGCAGATGATTACGGATATTCGCTACGCGCTTCGCACCCTCGCGAAGCGTCCCGCGTTTACTCTCGTTGCCGTGTTGACGATCGCACTGGGTGTCGGGGCCAATACCGCGCTCTTCAGCGTCGTCGATGCGGTGCTGCTGAAGAAGCTGCCGGTCAAAGATCCGGATCAGCTCGTACTCTTTAAGTCGAGCTGGAACACTGAGAAGTTTGGCCCCGGCGGTTTCAACGGCAGCAACCGGTTCGACCCGCAGACCCACATGACTTCCGGCACTTCGTTCCCGTTGCAGACGCTGGCGCGTTTTCGGCAGGAGCAGAGTGTATTGTCTGACGTGTTCGCGTTTGCGCCGGTGGACATAACGCTGAACGCGGGCGGCCAGGCAGAAGTCGTGACCGGCCAGGCAGTCTCCGGTAACTACTACTCGGCGCTCGGTGTGCCCGCGCTCGTCGGTCGCACGATCACAGATGCCGACGACAACCTGGGCGTCACTCCCGTCGCGGTGCTCAGCCATCGCTTATGGACCACGCGCTTCAACAGCGATCCTGCGATTGTCGGAAAACAGGTAAACATCAATAACGTCGCGTTCACCGTAGCAGGTGTGACGCCGGCCGGTTTCGCCGGTGTTGCGAATGTCGGTTCAACGCAGGATGTCACCATTCCGATCGCGTGGGAGCCGCAGATTTCCGGTGAACGAACCAACACGCGCGGCGCGGGAATCTGGTGGCTGCGACTGATGGGCCGTTTGAAACCAGGCGTCACGCTCGAACAAGCGCAGGCCGCAATGGCTGAGCCGTTTCAAGCATCCGTGCTCGAGCACCGCGCGGCCAGACAGGCACGCGCCAAACAACCACTGCCGGCCGTCGAGGTAAGAGATCTGCCGCGGTTGGGAGTTGACTCAGGTAGTCAGGGTGAGATGGACGCGCGGCGGGGGATGGCCACACCGTTGCAGTTGCTGTTCGGCGTCGTTGGCGTGGTGCTGCTGATCGCCTGCGCAAACGTCGCGAATTTGCTGCTCGCCAGAACTTCAGCGCGCAAGAAAGAGATCGCCGTACGACTCGCCCTGGGAGCGAGCCGCGTGCGTTTGATCCGGCAACTGTTGACCGAGAGCGTACTGCTCGCCGTTGCCGGCGGCGCGATCGGAATGCTCTTTGCGCTCTGGATTAAAAACAGCCTGCTGGCAGTGACCGACTGGGGCGGACGCGAGATGAGCGGGCTCGAGCCTTCGCTGGATCTGCGTGTGTTTGGTTTCACCTTCGCACTGTCTCTCCTGACCGGACTCGTCTTCGGCATCGTTCCGGCGTTGCGGGCAACGCGTTTTGACATCACTCCGACGCTCAAGGATGCGGACCGCGGCTCGAGTGCGATCAATCGTTCGCTGCTCAGCAAATCGCTGGTTGTGGTCCAGGTGTCGCTCTCCGTCTTGCTTCTGATCGGCGCAGGTTTGCTAGTTCGCACTGTGCGCAACCTCCGGCACGTCGAAACCGGATTCAATTCGCAGAACCTGCTGCTCTTCAACGTTGACCCCAGTTTGATCGGCTACGAGGACGATCGCCTGGCTGCGTTGTACGAACAGATGTTCGCGCGACTCGAAACCGTGCCAGGCGTGCGGACCGTCACCTTTTCACGACACGCGCTGCTTTCTTATTCCTCCAGTACCAGCTCGGTGTTCGTTGAAGGTGAACTTGGACCAGACGGCAAACCGCGCGACACCGACGCTAAGATTCACACCGTGCGTGAGAACTTCCTCCCGGCAATGGAGATCCCGTTGCTCTTGGGACGCAACCTCACTCCACAGGATGACGCTCGCTCTGGGCAAGTCGCAGTCGTCAATCAGTCGTTTGTGAACGCGCACTTTCCCAACACGAACCCGATTGGCAAACGCTTCGGCTACGAGCCGGACAACCCGGCCGAAATCGAGATCGTCGGTGTAGCGCGCGATGCGAAATACACGAGCCACCGGGACAAAATTCAACCGACTGTTTACCAGTCGTGGCGACAGTCACTAAAGACGATGGCGGGGGCGACTGTCGAAGTTCGCACTGACGGCAATCCCTCATCGTTTGTGGCCGGCATCCGCGAGGCGATGCACGAAGTAAATAGCAACCTGCCGTTGACCAACATTCGGACCCAGATCGAACAAGCCGACGAAACGCTGGCGCTGGAGCGCATGCTGGCCAAACTCTTCACGCTCTTCGGCGTGATCGCGCAGTTGCTCGCGGCGATCGGGCTCTACGGCGTGATGGCCTACACGGTCGCCCAGCGAACGAAAGAGATCGGTATTCGCATGGCGCTCGGAGCAGATCGCGCGAGGGTGCTGAAAATGATCCTGCGGCAGGGAATGGCGTTGACGTTGATTGGCGTGGGCCTTGGTCTCGTTGCCGCATACGTGTTGACGAAGTATCTCGCGAGCCTGACCGAGATGTTGTTTGGTGTCGAGGCGAGAGACCCGTGGACCTTTGGCGCGATCGGCGTGCTGCTGATCGTCGTGGCGCTGGTAGCGTGTTTGGTGCCCGCCCGACGAGCGACACGCGTCGATCCATTGATAGCGCTTCGTTACGAGTGAGGGTCTACAGATGATGAAAGATGTTCTCTACGGCATACGGAGTTTGTTGAAGCGGCCGGGTTTGACGGCAGTTGCGTTGATCACGCTCGCGCTGGGCATCGGAGTTAATACGGCGATCTTCAGCGCGGTTGATTCCGTACTGCTGCGGCCGCTGCCGTTCAAAGAGCCGGAGCGCGTGATGGCTGTTTGGGAACACACGCCGCATCTCGGCATCGCGCGCAACGAGTTTGCACCGGCTAATTATTTCGATCTGCGCCAGCAGAATCAGGTCTTCGAAGACGTCGGCGCATTTGGCCAGTTGAGTATAAACCTGACCGGTGAAGGTGAACCGGAGCAGTTGGAAGGACAACTCGTTACCGCGAACGTCTTTACGCTGCTCGGGGTTACGGCCGCCGTCGGTAGGACGTTCGCCAGCGACGAAGATCAGACAGGCCGCGAGCACGTCGCTGTGTTGAGCGACGCGCTGTGGCGGCGGCGTTTCAACCGCGATCCCGGAATCATCAATCGTAACGTCACGCTCAACGGCGAGTCGTTCACGGTCATAGGCGTGATGCCGCCGAATTTCTTTTTCCCCGAGCGCGAAATCGAACTGTGGGTTCCGTGGGCGATGGAACCGGGACAGGCAGAAGGTCGCGGCGATCACTATTTCCGTCTTGTCGCGCGTCTCAAATCCGGCGTGACTCGCGAACAGGCAAACGCCGAAGCCGAGTCGATCGCGGGTCGACTCGCCGCTGAATATCCCAGAACAAACGAAGGACTCGGTTTTCTCGTCAACTCGTTTCACCAGGATTACGTCGGCGATCTTCGCCGGCCGATGTTGATTCTGTTTGCGGCAGTTGGTTTAGTGTTGCTGATCGCGTGCGCGAACGTAGCGAATCTTTTGTTGGCCCAGGCGACGACCAGACGACGCGAGATCGCGATTCGCATGGCGCTTGGTGCACGGCGTTGGACCATCGCACGGCAACTCTTAACCGAGAGTTTGTTGTTGGCCACTGCGGGTGGCCTGCTCGGCGTGCTGGCTGCGATTTGGGGCGTTGAAGCGCTTTCGAAATTGCTGCCGGAAAGTCTTTCGAAACTACAGGCCATCAGTGTTGATAGCCGCGTGTTTCTCTTCACGATTGGCGTAACGCTACTCACCGCGATCGCGTTTGGCGTGGTGCCGGCATTGCACGCGGCGCGTGCGAATCCCGGTGAGGCGTTGGCGGAAACAGGTCGTGATTTGGCGGGCGGATTGTCGGGCCGTTATCTGCGACGTGTTTTGGTGATCGCGGAAGTTGCACTCGCGGTGGTCCTGCTCGCGGGTGCGGGACTATTGATCCGCAGTTTCAACCGGCTGCGACAGGTGGATCTCGGCTTCAAGCCTGACAATCTGCTGACGATGCGCATGGTCCTGCCCATGCCGAAGTACCTCAAACAGGAAACGCGCCGCGCCTTTTACGACGAACTCCTGCGGCGTATCGATGAAATACCGGGCGTTGAATTCGCCGGCATCAACACGTTTTTGCCGTTGTCGACCAGCGGCATGAAGTTCAACTTCAGCGTTGAAGGACGCACGATGCCGAGCGATTCAAACCTTCCGTTCGCCGTCTATCGTGTCGTTAATCCCGATTACTTCAGCGCGATGGGCATCCCGTTGCAACGCGGGCGCGTTTTTGACACGCGCGATTCGGCGGATTCGACACCGGCGTTAATCGTGAATCGCCGTCTCGCCGAACAGTTCTGGCCCGGTGAAGATCCAACCGGGAAACGACTCAAGATTGGACCACCAGACTCGCCCAATCCGTGGGCGACAGTGATCGGCGTCGTAGGTGATGTGCGCCAGACAGGTCTGTACGGCGACCAGATGGTCGAGTTGTACGCGCCTTACGCACAGGAGCGGCGCTCGTGGCTGGCGCCGCGCGACCTCGTCGTTCGCACGCGTGGTGATGCTGTTTTGCTGGCCGGCGCAGTGCGTCAAGCGGTTTGGGCCGTAGACAAAGACCAGCCAGTCTCGAATATCAGAACTATGGACCAGGTGCTCGCCGCGGCGATCTCGCGCGAGCGTTTCCAGATGTTGCTGCTCAGTCTGTTTGCAACGCTCGCGCTCGTGCTCGCCTGTGTTGGTTTGTACGGCGTGATCTCTTACGCAGTGGCCCAGCGCACCCGCGAAATCGGAGTGCGCATGGCGTTGGGAGCACAGCCGCGCGATGTAATGAGACTCGTGATCCGGCAGGGAATGGTGCTCACGTTTGTCGGACTGTTGCTCGGTATTGCGGGCGGTCTGGCAGTGACGCGGGTAATGACCGATCTGCTTTTTGGAGTGACCGCGACCGATGCGGTCACGTTTATCAGTGTCGGTGGTTTGCTATTGGTAGTTTCGTTCCTGGCTTGTTACGTCCCGGCGCGGCGGGCCACGAAAGTCGATCCTTTGATAGCGCTTCGCTACGAGTAACCGAACATGAGAGCACTACTACAGAACATTAGCTTCGGCGTGCGCACGTTGTTGAAGAACAGGGGATTCACCGTCACAGCCGTGTTGACCCTGGCACTCGGCATCGGCGCTACAACGGCGATCTTCAGCGTCGTCTATGCGGTGTTTGAACCCATGCCGTATCCAAACCCGGACCAACTGATGATGGTCTGGACCAAAGGTCCGCGCGGCGGTCGCAATCCAGTCCCTTCCGCAGACTTTCTCGAGTGGAAACGACGCAGCACTTCGTTCCAGAGCATCAACGGCTGGACCGGCGCGTCGTTCAACGTCTCAACGAACGATCGGCCGCAGCAGGTGCCGGGCTCGCGACGTACGCCGGGATTTTTCACGATGGAAGGGTTGCCGATGTTTCTCGGCCGCGACTTCCGTCCCGAAGAAGGCCAGCCGGGTAACGATCACGTGGTGATTCTCAGTCACCGTTTGTGGAGTGGGCATTTCAACGCCAATCGCGATCTCGTTGGTAAACCGATCCGGATGAACGGCGAACCCTACATCGTCGTCGGGGTACTGCAACCGGGCACTTACGATCGTTTCAACTCGCAGTTATGGGTGCCGTTGTCGTTCAGGCCGGACCAGATCACTCACGACTCGAACACGATGCCGGTGATGGCACGTTTGAAAGATGGCGTCACCATCGCGCAGGCGCAGGCGGAGATGGACGGCATCGCCGCGCAGTTGGCGAGCGAGCAGCCGCGCACGAACGCGAATCGCACCGTCAGTGTCGAGCCGTTGCACCTGAACTTCGTAACCAGTGAGACGCGTCGCAACCTGTGGCTGTTGCTGGCAGCAGTCGGTTTCCTCTTGTTAATTGCCTGCGTCAACGTCGCGAACTTGCTGTTCGCGCGTGGCACCGCGCGGCAGAGAGAAGTCGCATTACGAGCGGCGTTGGGCGCGACGCGGTCGCGTTTGTTTGCGCAGTTTCTCACGGAGAGTTTGATCCTGGCCGTGATCGGTGGCGTCTTCGGCGTTTTTCTTGCCGTAGCGATCATCGGCGGAATCGAAGCCGTCATGCCGCCGGTCGGAACGATGTTGCCGTCCGAGGCAAACATCAGAATAAGCCTTCCTGTCCTGTTCTTCACGATCGGCGTCACTACGCTTGCGGGCCTGCTATTTGGCGCCGCCCCGGCGTGGCAAGCAACACGATTCGACCTGAATGAAGTGCTGAAACTCGGCGGACGCACCGGGAGCGGTGGTGTTCGTCGCAACGCGCTACGCGTACTCGTGATCGCGGAGTTTGCTCTCGCGCTGACGTTGCTCGCTACCGGTGCGCTCGCGTTGAAAGGTTTCTGGAACCTGACGCGCATCGATCTCGGCATCAATACGGATCGCGTCGTCACGTTCCGTTTGCCCGTGCCGGATCGACGTCTTGAAAGTCCGGATCAGATTCGCGCGTACTACACGCAGTTGACTGACCGTATCAAGGCTGTGCCGGGTGTGACGAAGGTCGCAGCGACGACGGGTATTCCGGCACGTGGTCCATCTTTCGGCGTACGTGTCAGTATCGTCGGCCGACCGGTTGCGAATCCCGCTGAACGTCCCGGCTCGGCGCTTCAGATGGTGACTCCCGATTACGTCGAAGCGCTCGGAATTCGCATCACAAAGGGACGCAACTTCACCGAATACGACACCGCTACGAGCCCGCGCGTGGCGATGGTCAACGAATACTTCGCAAAGCGTTTCTTTGCGGGAACCGATCCGATCGGACAGCGCATCGCCTTTGACGAACTGATACCCGGAAAGCCACGAGGGAAACCGCTCGAGTGGCAGATCGTCGGCGTCTTTCACGACGTGCGCGGCGCCGGAACGCGCGACGAGTACTCGGAGATCAGCGTGCCGTTCGTGCAAAGCCCCTGGCCGCAGGCGTCGATGGTTGTGAAGACTGAAGGCGATCCCATGTCTGCGATCAAAAGCATCGGCGCGGCTGTTAACACGGTCGATCCCGATCTTCCACTGGCGGGTGTCAGAACGCTGGAAGAGATCGTAGATGAAGCACTGGCGATCGATCGTTTCAGCGTGGTGTTGTTCTCGTGCTTCGGCGTGCTCGGACTGTTGCTTGCAGCCGTCGGCATTTATGGCGTGATGGCTTTCGGGGTGGCCCAACGCACGCGTGAGTTTGGCATCCGCATGGCGCTCGGCGCGCAGCGTTCACGGGTTATCAATCTGGTTTTGAAAGAGGGAACGATTCTGGCCGTCAGCGGTTCGGCGATCGGATTGGCCGGCGCGTACTTCGTTGGCCGGGCGATGCAATCGACGTTGTATGGAGTCGGCGCACTCGATTTTCGCGCGTTTGGCGGCGTGTCGCTTCTTTTGTTGCTGGCGGCGTTGCTGGCGTGTTTTGTGCCGGCGTGGCGCGCCAGCCGCGTCGAACCACTCGAAGCAATACGTTACGAATGATCGTTTTGAGTTCAAGCTTTGCCCGAAACTATTGGCCACAGGCCATACCAGGGGCATAGCCCGATTTCTTCTCCCGAAGAGTACGGCGAGGCACAGCCTCGCCTCACATCCGGCGGCAGAGCCGGAGCCGTTGGTTGTGCTCAAGTACGAGTAGCAGAAAGGGTTAAAAGTGATTAATGACATTCGTTATGCGTTGCGCGTGCTCGCGAAGAGTCCGGGCTTTGCTTGCGTCGTGGTGTTCACGCTCGCGCTCGGCATCGGCGCGAACGCCGCGATCTTCTCGTTGATGGACCGCGTGTTGTTGCAGAGCTTGCCGGTCGCGAATGCGGATCAACTGGTGGTCTTGTCCGCCCACGACCCGAAAGAAGAACCAGACATTGACGGGGCGTTCTCTTATCCGATGTACCAGGACCTGCGCGACAAAAATGATGTCTTTTCCGGCGTCATTGTGCGCGGCGGTACGCAGATGAACGTGAGTTACGGAGATCAGACCGAACGTGTGCGCGGCGAGCTCGTCAGTGGAAACTTCTTCGAAGTGCTGGGCGTGCGGCCCTGGGCCGGACGGCTCTTTACACAGGATGACGATCGCACGCCGGGCGCGCATCCGGTAGCGGTGTTGAGTTACGCGTATTGGGAAAGTCGTTTCGGCAACGATCCAGACCTGATCGGCAAGACGATTCTCCTTAACGAACAGCCGCTAACTGTCATCGGGATCACACCGCCCGGCTTCTATGGTGTCAGCCTTTCAAATAATCCCGATGTACGAGTGCCCATGATGATGACGCCGGTGTTCAACCCGCGGCCGGCCAATCGTTTGCAGCGCCGGCAGCTTCAATGGCTGAGCGTCATGGCGCGTCGCAAACCCGAGGTCAGTCAACAGCAGGCACAAGCTTCGCTCGATGTGCTTTATCGACAGCTTCGCGAAGCGGAAGCACAACAGTTGCCGGCTGGTGCCAGCGCTTTCGATCGCGAACAGTTTCTGGCCCAGCGGATCGCTGTGTTGCCGGGCGATCAGGGACTGCGTCACTTACAAGTCGAGCTGAAGACGTCGTTGTTGTTGCTCTTCGGCGCAACCTGTGCGGTGCTGTTGATACTTTGCGCAAACCTCGCGAACCTGATGATGGCCCGTGCGACAGTGCGAGCGCAGGAGACGGCGGTGCGCCTTGCATTAGGTGCGGGAAGAATGCGCTTGTTGCGGCAGTGGTTGACCGAAGGGGTTGTGCTCGCGGTGATTGGCGGCATCGTCGGCGTTGTCGTCGCGCTGTGGATCAAAGCGGGGTTGATGGCGTTCATTCCGCCTGACTTTCGCGTCAACCTCAGTGGTTCTTTCGACTGGCGCTTGTATCTCTTTATTTTCGGTGTGGCGCTGTTGCTGGGCATTGCGTTTAGTCTCGCGCCTGCTATTCAAGCGGCGCGGCAGGTGTTTGCGCCTGGGTTGCGGCTCGAGTCGCGCAGTTTCACTTCGGCGGGAAAGCTCGTGAGTTTGCGCAGCGCGTTGATCCTGGTGCAGGTGGCGCTTTCGCTGCCGTTGCTGTTCACGGCGGCGCTTCTGCTCAGGACTTTGCAAAATCTCCGCGCCGTCGACACTGGGTTCGGCAAAGAGAACGTGCTGCTCGCGAGTGTGAATCCCGCGCTCAACGGCTACACACCCGAACGTTCGGCAAACTTTTTTAACGAACTGCTGGCGCGCACTCGTGCGCTGCCGGGCGTGAAGTTCGCCAGCCTCGGGTCCGACTCGCCGATCTCCGGCGGATGGGACATGAACGGCATCGTTGTCGAAGGCTATAAGCCGCGTGAAGGCGAGCGAATGGCGTGCGACGCGACTTATGTTTCGACGGACTATTTCAAAACGCTTTCGATACCACTCGTGACCGGACGTGACTTCAGCGATGAAGATCGAGAGGGAAGTCCGAAAGTCGTCATAGTCAACGAGCGGCTCGCGCGATATTTTTTCGGCACGGCGGACGCGCTGGGCAAGAAGATCGGTCTCGGTAAAGTTCCCGACATGACGATTGTCGGCGTGGTTAAAGACGCGCAGTACATAAACCTGCGCGAAGAACGCCGGCGTCATTTCTACGTTCCCACAACCCAGGAGAAGGCCCTCTCGAATCTCACGCTGCACGTGAAGACTGATTCTGAGCCGAAGATGGTTGCGGAGTCTCTACGCGCGGAGTTGAACGCACTCGATCCGCACCTGCCGCTTTACAACGTCAAGACGCTTTCTACGGAGATTGACGAATCGCTGCTCCAGGAACGACTGGTGACGTGGCTTTCGTCTGCGTTTGGACTGTTGGCGACGCTACTCACGGCGCTCGGACTTTACGGCGTGCTGACGTTCTCAGTAGCGCGGCGCACGCGCGAGATTGGCATTCGTGTCGCGTTGGGCGCGCAGCGGTCTGATGTCTTTAAGTTGATCATGATTCGCGGCGTACTGCTGGTCGGTGTGGGCGTGCTGGCGGGAGTAGGAGCTTCGATCGCGCTCGCGCGTTTGCTCGCGTCGCTGCTGTTTGGCGTCGAGCCGGGCAACGTGATGACGTTGGTGCTCGTGTCAGCGGGACTGGTTGTAGTAGCGCTCGTTGCGTGTTGGGTTCCCGCAAGACGAGCGACGCAAGTGGATCCGCTGGTAGCGCTTAGGTACGAGTAAGTGAAAGGGTTTGAACCGACATGGAAACATTGATTCAGGACATAAAATTTGGTCTGCGAATGCTGCTCAAATCGCCGAGCCTCAGCATCATCGCCACAATCGCGCTCGCACTCGGCATTGGGGCCAACACCGCGATCTTCAGCGTCGTGAACGCAGTGTTGTTGCGGCCGCTGCCGTTTCCGAATTCAGAGTCGCTAATGTCGGTGTACGAAACAAACGTGCAGCGCGGCGGTATACGTGGTTCGCACTCGTATCCTAACTTCTTCGATATTCGTTCGCAGAATACCGTCTTCGAGCATGTTGCTGCTTTTTATAACGCCAGTTTCGTTATGACTGGCCGGGGTGAGCCGGCGCGATTGCAAGGCGCGGTTGTGACCTCCGATCTTTTTCCTTTGTTGAGTGTTGCGCCGATGCTGGGCCGAACGTTTTTGCCCGACGAGGAGAAGCCTTCGAGCACCGGCCGCGTCGCGATCATCAGCCAGCAACTTTTCCGTAAACGATTCGGCTCCGATGCATCGATCTTGAACCAGCCGATTACGCTTGATGGCGTCAGCTTCACCGTTGTCGGCGTGATGCCCGATTCGTTTGAGTTTCCGATTCAAAACGAACCGGTAGAGCTCTGGACCACGATCGCGGGTGACGCCAGCGGAAAGTCTCCGGTGACCAACCAACGCGGCGCACACTTCCTGCGCGTCATCGGCCGTCTCAAACCGAACGTAACTCGCGAACAGGCGCAGAGTGAACTGACTGCGATCGCTGCACGGCTCGAACAGGCATATCCCGACACAAACACGCAGCGGAGTTTGAAAGTCGAACCGACTTTGGCGGCCTTGGTGGGCGACATTCGTCCGGCGTTGCTGATCCTGTTGGGCGCGGTCGCGTGCGTGCTTTTGATTGCGTGCGCGAACGTTGCGAATCTGCTGCTCGCCCGCGCGACGAGCCGTCATAAGGAGATGGCTGTCCGTGCGGCTTTGGGTGCGAGCCGCATGCGTGTGATCCGCCAATTGCTGACTGAAAGCATCTTGCTTTCACTGGTCGGTGGCGCTGTCGGACTGTTGCTAGCCGTCTGGTGGTCTGATCTGTTGGTGGCGTTGGGGAAGGAAGATATTCCGCGCGCGGTACACGTGGCGATCGACTGGCGCGTGCTCGGGTTCACTCTGGGAGTTTCCGTGCTCACGGGTCTGATCTTCGGCATAGTCCCGGCCTTTCAATCGTCGAAGACTGAATTAGTTGAATCGTTGAAGGAAGGCGGACGCAGCGGGAGTGAAGGCGCGCGTCGCAATCGCGTGCGTAGTGTGCTCGTCGTCGGCGAGTTGGCAATTGCCGTTGTCTTGCTGGTTGGGGCGGGTTTGTTGATCAAGAGTTTGTGGCGTTTGCAGAACGTGAATAGCGGGCTTCAGCCCGACAACGTGTTGACGTTCAACCTGGGCTTGCCGGAGACGAAATACGACACTGATAAACAGGCGAAGTTCTTTGGTGAATTGAAAAAGCGGCTCGACTCTTCACCGGGTGTGCAATCGGCAAGTTCCATCGTTCCACTGCCGTTGAACGGGGATCGTTTCATGATTTCCTTTCAGATCGAAGGACGAGAAGTCGCGCCGAAGGACGAGCCCGCAGCGGACATCTTCTTCGCGGGCGTCGACTACTTCCGCACGATGGGAATTCCCATCGTCAGGGCCGCGATTTCGAAGACCGCGATCAGCATGGTTCGCCGCGAGTGACGATCGTCACGGAAGAGTTTGCCCGGCAATACTTCCCGAACGAAGATCCGATCGGAAAACGCATACGCCCCGGCATCTCCACCTTTGAAGGGGAAGACGACAGGAATTGTGAAATCATCGGCATAGCCGGCGACATCCGAAATCGCAGTCTCAACACAGCACCTCAGCCTGCTTACTACGTTCCGCAAACGCAAGTGCCTTTCTCGCAAGCGACGATCGTGGTGAAGACTTCGACCGAGCCACACAGTTTGGTTTCAGCACTGACGAAGGAAGTGGCGGCGATGGATTCTGACTTGCCTTTGTTTGACGTGAAGACCATGCGCGAATACTTGTCGGCATCCGTAGCCACTCCGCGCTTTAGCACCACGCTGCTTTCGCTGTTTGCGGGTGTGGCGCTCGTGCTGACGTTGGTCGGGCTTTATGGAGTGATGAGCTACTCGGTGGTCCAGCGCACTAATGAGATCGGAATTCGGCTCGCGCTCGGCGCGCAATCGCGCGACGTGTTGTTGATGATCGTGAAGCAAGGCTCGGTGTTGATTCTTTTGGGACTGGGAATCGGACTGTTGGGCGCGTATGCGGCGTCGAAGCTCGTTTCGAGCTTGTTGTTTGGAGTGACAGCCAAAGATCCGTTCACGTTTGCGCTAGTGGCGGTGTTGTTGGGGCTGGTTGGGTTACTGGCTTGTTACATCCCGGCATGGCGCGCGACGAAGGTCGATCCGATGGACGCGCTCCGCTGCGAGTAGCGCTATAGATTACGGGACTACACGAACATGCTTAAAGACATTAACTACGGATTTAGAAAGCTGCTCAAGAACCCGGGAGTGACGCTCGTTGCAGTGATCACTCTCGCACTCGGCATCGGCGCAAACACCGCGATCTTCAGCGGTGTTAATGCGTTTTTGATGAAGCCGTTGCCGGTGCCGCGGCCCGGTGAGTTGATCCGTCCGATGGAGGTCGCGGAAGACCGCGAGCTCAACGATGAAATGTCGTACCCGGACTTTCTCGACTATCGCACGCAAAGCACTTCGTTCGTCGGCCTCGCCGCGGAAGATATGGTTCCAGCCGCCATCGACACTGAGAACCAGAACGACCTCATTTGGGGACAGGTCGTTTCCGCAAACTATTTCGACGTGGTCCAGGTGAATCCACTGCTCGGGCGGACGTTTGCTCCCGATGAAGACAAGACCGTTGGCGGCAGTCCGGTCTTGGTGCTGAGTCATAGCATCTGGCAGCAGCGCTTTGGCTCGGATGCGAATATCGTCGGTAAGAAAATTCGCCTCAATAACCGGCAGTACGACGTGATTGGCGTTGCGCCCGAATATTTCACTGGGACGAAGTTTGCTCTGGCGATGGATTTCTGGACGCCGATCTCGATGGCCGAAGAACTGCGCCGGGCGCCGAAGCTGCTCGAGGATCGCGGCAGTCACTGGATGAACGTGATCGGCAGGCTTAAGCCGGGCGTTTCGTTGGACCAGGCGTCAGCCGAATTGTCCGGGATCGCGAGCAGGATCAATCAGGCGTATCCCAACAACCGCGCGAGCGGCACGCAGGCCCTCGTGATGACGGAGACCGACGGCCGTTTTGAAGACCTGGGCCGTACGTTCAAGAGCGGCGGCGCGATCGCGATGGCGATTGTTGGTCTGATACTGCTGATTGCTTGCGCGAATGTGGCCAACCTGATGCTTGCGCGAGCCGCGGCGCGTCGCAAAGAGATCGGGATTCGTTTGGCACTCGGCGCGAGCCGCACGCGTTTGATTCGTCAACTCCTGACCGAGAGCATGCTGCTCTCAGTCATGGGCGGCGGACTCGGATTGTTACTCGCCGTTTGGGTGACGAAGCTGATGGACGGCTTCGTTCCCGTTCTCGAATACACGATCATCAAAGACTTCTTCGCACTCGATTCACGCGCTTTGCTGTTCACGCTCGTAGTGTCGCTGGCGACGGGTTTGATCTTCGGACTAGCGCCCGCGTTGCAGTCGTCGAATCCGGCAGTTGTGCCGGTGCTGAAGGGGTTGCCGGAGGCGCAGAACAGAGGTCGTCGCGGTCTCTTCGCCCGGTTCACTTTGCGCAACGTGCTGGTCGTCGCGCAAGTAGCGCTCTCGTTGATGGTCCTTGTTTGCGGCGGGCTCTTCATCAAGAGTTTTCGTAAAGCACAGACAATGGACCCGGGTTTTAACAACCCAAACGGACTGATCGTATCGCTGAGTCCGCAGTTGGTCGGTTACGACAACGAGCGGACGCGCAACTTCTACAAACAGCTTGTCGAGCGCACGCGCAACTTGCCGGGTGTTGAATTTGCGGGCATGGCGCGCTTGATGCCGCTCGGCGATAGTTCGAATTCGAATGGACCAGTGCTGAAAGAGGGCGAGACGCTGCCGCGTGGAAGTTCCGGCCGCACAATCATGACGAACGTCGTCGGACCGGGTTACTTCAAGACGATGCAGATTCCGCTTGTTGAAGGCCGCGACTTTGACGACCGCGATCAGCCGAAGACGCAGTCAGTGGTCGTTATCAATCAGCGGATGGCCGAGATGCTCTGGCCGGGCGAGAGTGCGATTGGCAAACGAGTCTTCGTTGGCGCGGAAAGTCGCGACGCGATAGAGGTCGTCGGCGTTGTCAAGACCGGCAAGTACCGGTCGTTGTCGGAAGATCCCAAGCCTTACATCTACTACTCGATGACGCAATGGCGGCCGGGCAACATGTCGCTGGTCGTTCGCGGCAGTGTCGATCCGCGCGGGCTGGTTGGTGCGATTCGCGGTCAGGTGGAGGCGCTCGATCGGAATGTGCCCGTATCGGCAGTGAAGACGATGAGCGATCACCTGACGTACGCGTTGTGGGCGCCCAACATGGCGGCGACGTTTTCGCTCGCGTTCGGCGTGCTCGCAGTGTTGTTGAGTGCGGTGGGACTTTATAGTGTGATGGCCTACGTGGTTTCGCAACGCACGCGCGAGGTCGGCATTCGCATGGCGCTGGGCGCGGAGCGTAGTCACGTGATGAAGATGATTGCGAAACAGGGAATGTGGCTCGCGGGTGTCGGCGTAGTGATTGGTCTCCTGCTCGCGCTCGCGCTCGTGCGTGTGTTGTCGGCGTTGTTGATTGGGGTCAGTGGTTACGACGTCGGGATTTTTGTGATCGTACCGCTGCTTCTGGCGACGGTCGCGTTGATCGCGTGTTACTTGCCGGCGAGGAGGGCCACGAAGGTCGATCCATTGAAGGCTTTACGTTACGAGTGAGTGCAGCGGGGCTCTCGCCGATGTGAGAAGGGGCTCCGCCCCGGGATGTGAGAAGGGGCTCCGCCCGGATGTGAGAAGGGCTCCGCCCCCGGATGTGAGAAGGGGCTCCGCCCCGGCTGTGAGAAGGGCTCCGCCCCCGGCTGTGAGAAGGGCTCCGCCCCCCGATGTGAGAAGAGCTCCGCTCCCGGATGTGAGAAGGGCTCCGCCCCCGGATGTGAGGCAAGGCTACGCCTTGCCGGCAGGCTTGGAAGTAAAGTTGGGCTATGCCCCTGGTTCGGCCTTTGGCCTACTTCGGGCGGAGCCCGGACCAGGGGCGCAGCCCCTAGGTTTTCTTAGTGGAGCTTCCGGCGGGGCGGAGCCCCGCCTCACATCCGGGGGCACAGCCCAGGCGAGAGGCGCGCAGTAGCTGATAGGCCGATGTTGGCGAGGAAGGCTGAGGTTGCAGAAAACGCTGACGCTGCAGAGATGCTGACGTGGCTACAGGAGTTTAACGAACTCGACTTCAGAAACAGAACTTTTAGGACGACGCTATGAGAAGAGATATCAGCTACGCGATCCGAGGTTTGCTCAAGCGGCCGGGGTTTGTGGCGATCGCGGTGGTTACCCTCGCGCTCGGTATCGGGGCGAACACTGCGATCTTCAGTCTGGTGAATGCGGTGTTGTTGCGCTCCTTGCCGGTCGAACGGCCGGGCGAGATCGTCTCTGTCGCAATGCGCGGCAAGGACGATTCGATGTCCGCGTGGTCGTTTCCAAACTTCCGCGACTTTCGCGATCGCAACGACGTGTTGTCAGGTCTGCTGGTCTATCGTTTCGTGCCGCTGAGTCTGAGTCGCGGCGGCGCAAACGAACGCATCTGGGGCTTTGAAGTTTCGGGCAACTACTTCGACGTGCTCGGTGTGAAAGCGATCAAGGGACGCACGTTTCTTCCCGAAGAAGACAAGACGCCACTCTCGCATCCCGTGGCCGTACTCAGTTACAACGCGTGGCAACGGCGCTTCGGCGGCGATCCCGATCTCGTCGGCAAAGACGTGCTGCTCAACGACCATCAGTTCCGCGTCATTGGTATCGCACCCGAAGGCTTCAAAGGAACTGAGATGGTCTACACACCGGAGATCTGGTTGCCGGCCGCGATGATGGAGTGGGTGGAACCCGGCGCAAAGTGGCTCGAAGATCGCAACACGCGAAACTTCTTCGCCAACGGCCGGCTCAAACCGGGTGTCAATGAACGACAAGCAGAAGCCTCGCTCAATCTGCTCGCGCTACAGCTCGCGAAAGAGTATCCGGACACAAACGAAGGACAGACGGTGAAGATCGTGCCGGCTGGTTTTCTTATTCCGGAGTTGCGTGGCGCAGTCGTGAGCTTTACGTGGGTGCTGATGGGCGCCGTGGGACTGGTCCTACTCGTCACTTGCACTAACCTCGCCGGCCTGATGCTCGCGCGCGCGACGGACAGGCGACGCGAGATCGCGATTCGTCTGGCGATGGGCGCGAACCGGTCGCGTTTGATCCGCCAATTACTCACTGAGAGTGTGTTGCTCTCGGTTGTCGGGGGCATTGCCGGTGTGTTGCTTGCGGTCTGGATGATCGAAGCGTTGCTGGCGTTCAAGCCGCCGATCGATTTCCCGCTGGCGTTTGACGTGGAGGTCGATTGGCGCGTGTTGTTGTTCTCGCTGGCGGTGTCGCTGCTGGCGGGCGCGGTTTTCGGCCTGGCTCCCGCGCTACAAGCGACTCGTCCCGGTCTTTCGCAAGCGTTGAGAGAAACATCGGCGCAAGGCGGCGCGGCACGGACGCGTTTGCGCAGCGTATTGGTCGTGGCGCAGATCGCGATCTCGCTCGTCGTCCTGATCGCGGCGGGTTTGGTGGTGCGCACGTTGCAACAACTGCAAACGATGAATCCGGGATTCGATTCGCGGAACGCGTTGACGATGTCGTTCGATCTCGGTTTGCAGGGCTATGACGAAGAACACGGCCAGCAGTTCTACCGGCAACTTACGGAACGCGTGAAGGCGTTGCCGGGAGTCAAAGCGGCGACGGTTTCCAGTTACATCCCGCTGAGTCTGAACTACAACAGCCGCAACATCTTCGTGGAAGGACAGCCGGCGGAGCGCGGCGAGAACGTGCCGTTGTCGATGAACGCGAGCGCCGGACCCGGCTACTTCGCAACCATGGGAACGCCGCTGGTCCAGGGACGCGAGTTCACCGAACAAGACCAGGCGAAAACAGAACCGGTTGCAGTAGTGAACGAGACTTTCGTCAAGCGTCTGTTGCCGCACGTGAGCTCGAGCGCCGAAGCCGTCGGCAAGCGAGTGGCGTTTGGCAGCGCCAGTGGTCCATACATGCGCATCGTCGGCGTCGTGCGCGACGGCAAATACTTCAACATCACTGAAGAGCCACGTTCGTTCATCTGGGCGCCGATGACGCAGGATTATAATTCGACCGGCATTCTCACCGTGCGAACAGAAGGCAATCCGGAATCACTGATCGGCGCCGTAAGAAAGGAAGTACAAGCACTCGATCCGAATTTGCCGCTCTTCGACGTGAAAACTCTAACCGAACACATGCGCCTCGCGTTGTTTGCACCAAAGATCGCGGCGATGGTGCTCGGCGTTTTCGGACTTGTCGCTCTGTTGCTCTCCGCAATCGGCATTTACGGCATCACTTCGTACACAGTCGCGCAACGCACGCATGAGATCGGTATTCGACTCGCGCTCGGCGCGCAGTTGTCTGACGTGTTGAAGCTTGTGCTCAGTCATGGATTGAAACTGACGATCGTCGGCGCCGCGTTGGGATTGTTCGGCGCATTCGTGGCGACCCGCGCGATCACGAGTGTGCTCTACGGTGTGAGTGCGACCGATCCGTTGACGTTTCTGTTCGTGTCGGGGCTGTTGATCGGTGTTGCATTGGTTGCGTGCTACGTGCCGTCGCGACGAGCGACCAGAGTTGATCCACTGGTAGCACTCAGAAACGAGTGAAGCAATGATCAAAGATCTTCGTTACGCAATTCGCACTCTACTCAAGCGGCCGGGCTTTCTGCTCGTCGTGGTTTCGACACTCTCACTAGGCATCGGCGCGACTACAGCGATGTTCACCGTCGTCAACTCCGTGCTACTGCGTCCGCTCCAATTTCCCGAGCCGGACCGCATCGTGTTGCTCGAAGCCGTCAACCCGCATTTGGGAATCAATGAGAGCAACGTGTCCGTGCCGGACGTCGTCGAGTGGCAGCAGCAGAGTCGGTCCTTCGAACAGATCGCGGGGTTTGTGTCCGGCGGTGTGTTCCTCGCGAGCGGCGGCGACGAAGTTGAGCGCGTTCGCGCTAGCGGCGTCTCGGCTGAATTCTTTCCACTCTTTCGCACTTCACCCCTCAGCGGGCGCGTATTCCAAGCCAGCGATGCGCAAAGCGGAAACGAACCGGTTGTCGTGATTAGCCATGCGTTGTGGCAACGCCGCTTCGGTGGAACGGCCGATGCGGTCAATCGCCAGGTCGTGTTAAATGGAAAGACCGTGACGATCATCGGCATCATGCCCGCTGGTTTCAACTATCCGGACGATGCAGAGCTCTGGACGGCCTACCCGCTGGATGCAAGTAAAGAGGTACGTGACAACCGATACCTCAATGCTATCGGCCGGCTTAAACCCGGCGCGTCGATCGCGCAAGCCCAAGCGGAGCTGGACACGATCAACCAGCGACTGGCGCAGAGTTTTAGTGAAACGAATGCGGGTTGGGACGTTCGAGTCACCGAATTGCGAGAACGGTTGGTCGGCGAGTTGCGCCCGGCGTTGCTGATGTTGTTTGGGGCAGTCGCGTTTGTTTTGCTGATCGCGTGTGCGAACGTGGCAAACCTGCTGCTGGCCCGAGCGGCGTACCGGCAGAAAGAGATCGCTGTGCGCACGGCGCTCGGTGCGAGTCGTTGGCGCGTTGTGAAACAACTGCTAACGGAGAGCCTATTGCTGTCGGTGGTGAGTGGCGCCGTCGGGCTGGCGTTGAGTGTTTGGTTGATCAAGTTGCTGATGGCGATAAGCCCGCCGAATAGTCCGCGCTTCGATGAGATCTCGATCAACTGGCAGGTGTTCGCCTTTGCCTTCGGTGTGACAATTCTGGCCGGCTTGCTGTTTGGGCTGGTGCCGGCGCTGCAAACCTCGCGCACCGATCTCAACGAGACGCTCAAGGAAAGCGGGCGAAGCGGATCGCACGGCGGATCGAGGAATCGCATTGGCGGTTTCCTGATCGTCTCGGAAGTCGCGCTATCGTTTGTGCTGCTTGCCGGCGCGGGTTTGCTTATCAAGAGCTTCATGCACCTGCGTGAGATCGATCCCGGTTTTCAGGCGAACAATGTGCTCGCGGTGCGGTTGACTTTGCCTTTGGGTAAGTACAAACAGGGCGAACCGCGCGTGCAGATCTATCAACAGCTACTCGAGAAAGTAAAAGCGGTGCCCGGTGTGCAAGCGGCGGGCGCAGTGTTGAGTCTGCCGTTGGGCGGCGACACGTTCAATCTCGGGCGTGGAGTGTTACTTGAAGGCCGCCCCGCTATTCCGGAAGCAGCGACCAATGCCGCGCACCTGGTGGTGACGCCTGATTACTTTCGCACGCTCAACATCCCTTTGAAACAAGGACGCATGTTTACGGACCATGACAACGCGCAGTCGGCGAAAGTCGTGATCGTGAACGAAACCATGGCCCGGCGACAGTGGCCCGGCGAGAGTCCAATCGGACGGCGCTTCAGCATCTGGCGCGATGAGAAGTTTTCGCGCGAAGTGGTGGGCGTCGTGGGCGACACAAAGGCATCGCTCGATAAAGAAGGTGAGCAACAGATGTACGTGCCTTATGCGCAGGATGCGAACTGGGGCAGCATGTCATTGGTCGTGCGCACGAGCAGTGACCCGGCCGCGGTGGTGGGAGCGGTGCGCGAAGCGATCAAATCGGTAGACAAGGGGGTCGCGACGTACAACTTGAAAACATTGAACGATGTGGTCTCGACGTCGGCGGCGCCGCGTCGTGTACCCATGTTGCTGTTGAGTGCCTTTGCGGGTATCGCGATGTTGCTCGCGATGATCGGCATCTACGGCATCACGTCTTACTACGTCACGCAACGCACGCGTGAAATCGGCGTGCGCATGGCGCTCGGCGCGCAGATCTCCGACGTGCTCAAGCTCGTGCTGCGGCGCGCAATGCTGTTGGCGGTGATCGGCGTCGGTGTTGGTATCGCAGGGGCGATCGCTGTGACTCGTTACATGACGTCGCTGTTGTTTGGCGTGAAACCGATTGACGTGATCACGTTTGTCGCAGTCGCGTTGGGATTGGTGCTCGTGGCGTTAGTAGCTTCTTTGATACCGGCACGCAGGGCAACAAAAGTGGATCCGTTGACGGCGCTTCGTTACGAGTAAGTTGGCGTCACAATGAAGGGGATCGCGGTGTTAAAAAATCATGGAAACACTACTCAAAGACATCCGCTATGGTGTGCGCGGATTGTGGAAACGCCCAGGTTTTACGGCCGTGGCGGTGCTCACGCTCGCGCTTGGAATTGGTGCGAATACCGCGATCTTCAGTGTCGTCAACGCTGTGCTGCTCAGGCCGTTGCAGTTTCGCGATCCCGATCGATTGGTGATGATCTGGGAGGACGCGTCGTTCGCGGGTTTTCCGCGTAACACGCCCGCGCCCGCAAATTACGTCGACTGGAAAACACAGGCGCAGTCGTTTGAAGACGTGGCCGCCAGCGCTGAGTCGACTTTCAATCTGACCGGCGATGGCGATCCTGAAAGAGTCACAGCGTACAAAATCACGGCAAACTTCTTTCCGCTGTTTGGCGTGTCGCCGGTACTCGGGCGTGGTTTCGTTGCCGAAGACGATCGCCCGGGCGCGCGAAAGGTTGCCGTGCTGAGCCAGGAGCTTTGGCAGACGCGCTATGGCGGCGATCGACAGATCATCAATCGCGACATTCAGCTCGACGGCGAGAAGTACACCGTCGTCGGCGTCATGCCGCAGGGGTTTCAGTTTTTTGAAAGTGACGTGCGGTTGTGGGTGCCTCTCGCGCTCGACAGCGAAGAGCTTGCTAATCGTGGCGGTCACTACCTGAAAGTTGTCGCACGGCTCAAGCCGGGCGTGACGTTGGACCAGGCGCAGGCGGATCTTTCCGCCGTAATGGCGCGCGTTGCGAAGGACCATCCGGAAGACACTTTCGACGGAAAGCTGGGCGCGTTTGCCATGCCGCTGCGCGAGCAGTTGGCTGGTGACGTGCGCAGTTCGCTGGTCGTGCTGCTGGTGGCGGTCGCGTTTGTGTTGTTAATTGCCTGTGCGAATGTCGCGGGATTGTTGCTCGCGCGCGCGGTTGGACGCCGCCGCGAGATCGCTTTGCGCATCGCCCTCGGTGCGAGCCGCATGCGTGTTGTCAGGCAACTGCTCACTGAGAGTTTGTTGCTGGCAGTGGCCGCGGGCGTGATCGGATCGGTTCTCGCTTACTGGAGTTTCGCGTTTCTACAGAAACTCATTCCCGAACAGATGGCGTTGTTGACGAGTCTGACGCTCGACACACGCATCCTCGTGTTCACGCTTTTGATCTCGCTGCTTACGGGAGTCATTTTCGGCCTGGTGCCCGCGCTTCAATCCGCAAAGGTCGATCTGAACGAAGCGCTGAAGCAAAGCAGACGCGTAACGGCGACCGGCAAACTGCGCAGCGCCCTGATCGTTTTCGAGGTTGCGGCGTCGGTGGTGTTGCTCGTCGGCGCCGGACTGCTGGTCCAAACGCTTTTCCAGCTCTTCAATCAGTACTCAGTGCTGCAACCCGAAAAGATTTTAACGATGCGCACGGTGTTGCCGCAGACGAAATACAAAGAACCATCGCAACGGCATGCTTTCTATCAACAGGTGCTCGATCGCGTCGAACATCTGCCGGGTGTGATCTCGGCCGGTTACACAACGTCCGTGCCTTTGCTGTGGAAAGGTGGCACGAGCGGTTTCGTTCCGGAAGGAATACAGTCGCCGATTCCGGGCATGGCTTACGACGCGAATCATCGCGAAGTCAGCGCCGATTACCTGAAGACGATGAACATCCCGCTGCGCGAGGGACGTTACTTCGACAAACGCGATAACGAACAGGCGATGCGCGTCGCGATCATCAACGAGACGATGGCGCGGCAGTATTGGCCCGGCGAGAAAGCGCTGGGACGCCGCTTCAACATCGGCGATCCGAATGACGGTGACTGGATGGAGATCGTCGGCATCGTCGCCGACGTGCGGCAGATGGGACTCGACGAGCCGGTTAAGGCTGAGATGTACGTGCCTTACCAGCAGGTCACGGACTGGCCGTTCTTCATTCCACGCGATCTCGCGATTCGCACCTCGGGTGACACTGCGAACCTCGTTGGCTCAGTGCGCCAGATCGTTCGTGAGGTCGATCCGGATCAACCGATCTCGAATATCGCGACGATGTCCGACGTGCTTGGCGTCGAAGCCGAACAGCGTCGAATGGGCATGATCATGACGGTGGCGTTTGCCGGACTGGCGCTTCTGCTTGCCTCGCTCGGAATCTACGGCGTGCTCGCTTATTTCGTGACGCAGCACACGAACGAGATCGGCGTGCGGATGGCGCTCGGCGCGAGCCGCGGCAACATTCTCGGCCTCGTGTTGAAGAAGGGAATGGGCCTAACTTTACTAGGCGTAGCGATCGGAATTGCTGCGGCGTTTGCGTTGACGCGTTTGATGAGTTCGTTGTTGTTCGGAGTGAAGGCTTTTGATCCGTTGACGTTCGTGGCGGTGCCGTTGCTGCTTGCGGCGGTGGCGTTGTTGGCGTGTTTGATTCCCGCGCGGCGCGCGACGAAAGTCGATCCGATGATCGCGCTCAGATACGAATAGAAGCGAGTGACTCTTATGGAAACGCTGCTCAAAGACCTTCGTTACGGCTTCCGCATGTTAACGAAGAACCCCGGCGTGTCCGCGATCGCCGTTCTTACGCTTGCACTCGGCATCGGTGCGAACACCGCAATTTTCAGCGTTGTCAGCGCGGTGTTATTGAATCCGCTGCCTTACAAAGATCCCGATCGTCTCGTTTCGATCTGGGAGAACGTGCCGCAGCACGGACGTTGGCGTGCGGCGCCCGCGAACTTCTTCGACTGGAAAAAACAGAACACCGTTTTTGAAAACGTCGCTGCGTACGGCAGTTCGACGATGACGCTGACGGGCGACGGCGATCCGGAGCAGTTGTTGGGCGCGAGAGTGAGCGCGGGTTATTTCGCAGTTGTCGGAGCGCAGCCGGTGCTGGGCCGTCCATTTGCAGCCGAGGAGCACGAACCGGGAAAAGGTAATGTCGTGATCCTCGGACATGCGCTGTGGCAGCGCCGATACGGCGCAGACAGAAACGTCGTCAACCGCAACGTCACTCTCGACGGGAACACCTTCACGGTCGTCGGCGTAATGGCGCCGGAGATCTATCCACTTTGGCCCAGCCCGGCCGGCCGCATCGACTTCGACGAGTCACAACAGGATTACTGGGTGCCGATGTCGTTTAGCGAGCAGTGGGCCTCGAACCGGTCCGCGCACGTGCTCGGTGTTCTCGCGCGAATGAGACCCGGCGTCACGATCGAACAGGCGCAGGCGGAGATGAACACGATTGGCGCGCGCCTCGCGCAGGAGCACGCCGCAAATCGCGGCGAGGGAGTGATCGTCAACCAGTTTCTGAACGAAGTGGTAGGAAACGTCAAACCTGCTTTGTTCATGTTGCTGGTTGCCGTTGAGCTGGTGCTGTTGATTGCGTGTGCAAACATAGCCGGGCTGTTGTTGGCCCAACATGCGGCGCGTACCAAAGAGATCGCGATCCGCGCGGCTCTCGGTGCGGCACGCGGCCGTTTGGTGCGGCAGTTTTTCATAGAAGGGCTGCTGCTCTCGGTGCTCGGTACGCTGGCCGGGCTGGCTGTGGCCCAACTCGCACTGAAACTACTGTTGTTGAAATTCGTGCCGCAGCAGATTCCACGACTGGCGCAAGTTGGTCTTGACTGGCGTGTACTCGGTTTCACGTTGTTGCTGGCGCTCATTACCTGTCTCGTGTTTGGCCTGGTTCCCGCGTGGCAGGCTTCGAAACCCGACTTGCAAACGGCACTGGAGCAGAGCGGTCGCACGTCTGGTCCAGGCGCCGCGCGTCTGCGTTTCCGGCAGTTGCTGGTGGTGTTTCAAGTGAGCATGGCGGTGATGCTGGTGATCGGCTCGGGTCTCCTCATAAAGAGTTTCTGGCAACTGCAACGAGTGGATCCCGGCTTCAAAGCAGAGCGTGTGCTGTCAGCTACACTGACGTTGCCGGCGCGGAAGTATGCCCAACCCACTGACATCAATAACTTCTTCAACCAACTGCTGGAACGGCTCTCCGCGACGCCCGGTGTGGAGGCTGCGACGATTGCTTACGATCATCCGCTGCAATCAAACTGGCTCGATTCGTTTCAGATCGAGGGCCGGGTCGCGACAACCGATAGCCAGGCGCCGTCAGCCAACTTTATTCCCGTTGGACCAAAATATTTCGACACGGTGAAAGCCGAGATCGTACGCGGACGTGCATTCACACCGCAGGATGACCCGGACCATCCGGGCGTAGTAATCGTGAACGAGTCGTTCGTGCGGCAGTACTTTCCGGGTGAGGAACCGCTCGGGCGCCGAATGCGCCCGTCTCCTCCCGTAAGAATCTGGCAGAACCAGCGGCTGACGTCTTTCGAGATTGTAGGCGTCGTACGCGACGTAAAATTCGACGGTCTTGCCGCTTCATCTGAGCCGGCGTACTATCTGCCCGCCTCGCAGGCGCCACTGAACGATATGACGATCCTCGTCCGCACGACGAGCGATCCGCGAGTAGTGATCTCTTCGTTGCGCCAGGCCGTTTGGGCCATCGATCCCAATCAACCAATCGCCAATGTGAATACGCTGGAACAGATTGTTTCTTCCAGCATAGCGCAGCCACGTCTCAACATGCTGTTGATGATGCTGTTTGGCGGACTCGCCTTACTGCTCTCGGCAGTGGGCATCTACGGTTTGCTTTCCCACGCCGTGACGCAGCGCACGCAGGAGATGGGCATTCGCATGGCGCTTGGCGCGAATGTCACTGACGTGTTGAAGCTCGTGTTGAAACAGGGAATGTTTCTGGCGCTGGTCGGAGAAGCGTTCGGTCTGGCCGGAGCTTTTGCGTTAACACGCTTGATGCGTGGGCTGTTGTTTGGCGTCACACCGACTGACACGACGATCTTCGCAGGTGTTGTCGCTGTGTTAACTCTCACTGCTTTGCTGGCTTGTTATTTGCCGGCACGGCGCGCAACGAAAGTCGATCCGTTAGTGGCGCTCAGGTATGAATAAGGCCATCCACAGATTACGCAGAAAGAAATTTGTGTAATCTGTGGATAGAGGAGAAATACTATGTCCACCCTTTGGCAAGACATCCGTTACGGCGTGCGCATGCTTTGGAAAAATCGCGCGGTCAGCGCGATCGTGATCCTGGCGCTTGCGCTCGGCATCGGCGCCAACACCGCGATCTTCAGCGTCGTCAACACCGTGCTTTTGCGCCCGTTGCCTTACGACGAATCGGATCGTCTCGTTTTTCTTCACGAGAAGAGTCCCGTGCTCGACGAGATGTCGATCTCCTATCCGGACTTCCTCGACTGGCGTGCGCAGAACCAATCGTTCGAAAAGATCGGTGTGTACAACCGGGGCAGCTACAACCTGACCGGCAGTGGGGAAGTCGAACGGCTCACTGTCGGCCAAATGTCGGCAGACGTGTTCTCGGCGCTCCGCGTCAACGCGCTGCACGGACGCGTCTTCACCAACGACGAAGACAAGCCCGGCGGTACTCCCGTGGTCGTGCTGAGCTACCGCCTGTGGCAACGCCGCTGGGGCGGACAGTTAAACATCCTGAACCAGCCGATCACTCTTAACGGCAAGAGCTACACGGTTATCGGCATTATGCCGGATACGTTTATCGGGCCGAGTCCGGGTTCGATCCGGATGGAAATGTTTGTGCCGGTGGGCCAACTCTCGGATCAGACCTCTTGGCAGAGCCGCGGTAATCATCCAGGTCTCTATGGCGTTGCGCGTCTCAAACCGGGCGTCACGATCGCGCAGGCGGATTCCGACATGAATACGCTCGCCGCAAATCTCGAGAAGCAGTATCCCGACACGAATGCAGGTACTCGCGTGCACTTGCAACCGCTCCTGGAGATATTTATCAGCGACGTTCGGCGTGCGCTGTGGGTGATCTTTGCGGCCGTCGGGTTCGTGCTGTTGATTGCATGCGCCAACATCGCCAACCTGTTGCTGGCTCGCGCGAGTGCGCGTCGCAAAGAGATGGCGATTCGCACGGCTGTCGGCGCGAGTCGCTGGCGTCTCGCGCGCCAGTTGTTGACGGAAAGTGTGGTGCTTTCTCTGATCGGCGGTGCGCTCGGTTTGATGCTGGCGCGTTGGGGTATCGATCTCATTCTGTACGTGAGTCCAGATGCGATTCCACGTTCCACTGAGATTGGACTCGATTGGCGCGTGCTGGCGTTTACGGTCGGCGTGTCGTTTCTCACCGGCATTCTCTTCGGATTGATTCCCGCGCTTCAGGCGGGCGAAGTCGACGTGCACGAGACGTTGAAAGAGACGGGTCGCGGTGTCGCCGGGCGGCAGTGGTTGCGCAGTTCGCTGGTCGTGGTGGAAGTCGCGACGACCCTCGTGTTGCTGATCGGCGCGGGTTTGATGATTCGCAGTTTTTACCTGTTGCAGAAAGTGAATCCGGGTTTCTCTTACGAGCACCTGACGAGTTTTAGCGTCTCCTTGCCGGAGAAGAAGTATCCCAGTGCCGAAGTGCAGGCATCGTTCTACAACCGTCTGCTGGAAAACATTGGGGCGATGCCCGGGGTTGAATCCGCGGCAGCTGCGTCTGGTTTGCCACTCGGCAATAACGGCTGGCAAATGGGATTCAGCATTGACGGACAACCGCCTCCCCCGCCCGATCAGAGGCCGCTGATGGAGACTTGTTTGGTAACGCCTGATTACTTCCGCGCGATGGACATTCCCGTATTGCGCGGCCGCGTGTTTGACGATCGCGACGATCGATCGCATCTTGCGGGACGCGACTTGAGCAAGATGGACGAAGATGAGCGATTGGTGGCGGGCAGGAACAAGATCGTCATCGACGAAGAGTTTGCCCGGCGCTACTGGCCCAACGAGGATCCGGTCGGTAAACGAATCAAACAAGGGCGTAACGACGAGCGGACGCTCGAAGTTATCGGCGTCGTTGGCCGCGTGAAGATGGAAGGTCTGAATCAGGACAGCAATCGAGTGCAGGCCTATTTACCCTTTCTTCAGACGCCGAGCGAAAGCATGACGGTAATCGTCAAAGGCAGCTCCGACCCGAACCAACTAATCTCTTCGATACGCGGGGCGGTGAAAGCGATCGATCCCGAACAGCCGATTTACAACCCACGCACGATGTACGAGATCCGCGCGGAGTCAGTGGCGTCGGAACGATTGAACTTGACGCTGTTGAGCCTCTTCGCGGGTATTGCTCTGGTGCTGGCCATCGTCGGAATTTACGGCGTGATGTCTTACTCGGTCACGCAACGCACGCACGAGATCGGCATTCGCATGGCGATCGGCGCGCGGCCGCGCGACGTGTTCACGATGGTCCTGGGCCAGGGAATGAAGCTCGCGCTGATCGGCGTTGCGATCGGATTGTTGTTGGCGTTTGCGTTGACGCGGCTGATGGCCACGATGCTCTTCGGTGTCGAGCCGACGGATGTGCCGACGTTCGCGGGGATTTCGATACTCTTGATCTCGGTCGCGGTGTTGGCCTGTTACCTGCCAGGACGCAGAGCGACCAAAGTCGAGCCAACCATTTCGCTTCGTTACGAGTAGAAGATGGCAGATTTACGTTACGCACTCCGCAATGTGTTTCAGCAGCCGGGCTTCAGTGCGGTTGTAGTGATCACCCTGGCGCTCGGTATCGGTGCGACTACGGGAATGTTCAGTGTTATCAACACGGTCCTGCTTCGTCCCTTGCCTTACGCGCATTCCGATCGTTTGCAGGTGATCTGGGGTAGCTATCGTACGCTGAACATCGAGCGTCTGCCTGCGAAAGCCGCTGAGTACGAAGATTACGTGAAACAGACGCAGGTGTTTGACACGGTCGCGGCGTTTGCGAATCACAGTTTCAATGCGTCGGCGGACGGCGGGCCGGAACGAATTCGCGGGGCGTATGTTTCTGTAAACCTGTTTCCGATGCTGGAAGCTACGCCGGTCATGGGCCGAACTTTCGCTGCGGACGACACTGGTTCACGTGTGGCGATTTTGAGTTACGGCTACTGGCAAGCGCGTTTCGGCGGTTCGCAGCAGATCGTTAATCAACAACTACTGCTCGACAACGAGAGTTACACGATTGCCGGCGTCATGCCGCCGTCGTTTAGTTTTCCGCACGCGAGTTTGCGAGGCAGCGAGCCCGCGGATTTATGGGTGCCTTTGTCTTACCCAAGTGAGGATGTTGCGAGCCGGCGCGGTCCGTATTTTCTGAACGTGATCGGACGGCTCGCGCCGGGAGTCACGCTGGAACAAGCACGTTCGCAGATGGACGCGTTGGGCCAGCGCTTCGAGCGCGAACTGCGCGGTTATCGTGGGCCCAACGGCGAGGATGGCGGCTGGCGTATAAGCGTGACGCCTTTGCAGGAAGAGATCGTTGGCCGTAGCCGACGCGCTCTGCTGGTCTTGTTGTTCTCTGTAGGGTTGCTGTTGCTGATCGCGTGCGCGAACGTCGCGAACCTCCTGCTGATGCGCGGCGCGAAGCGCACGAAGGAATTGGCCGTTCGGGCAGCTCTGGGTGCGAGTCGCTGGCGTCTTGTAAGGCAGCTCGCGGTTGAAGGGGCACTGTTTACGGTGTTTGGCGCGGCGCTTGGGCTGGTGCTTGCTGCGTGGGGAATCGATCTCTTGCGCGTGCTCGGACCGGGCATTCCGCCGAGGGCACACGAACTTTCGCTGGACGTTCGTGTCTTCGGCTTTGCAGTTGCGACAGCGCTCGTCATCAGTCTTGCTTTTGGTCTCATTCCGCTTCGCCAGGTTACCAAGCTCGATCTGTCTGACTCTCTCAATCGTGGTCAAAGAGGTTCGCAACGAACAGGTCGCTGGTCCGACATGCTGGTGGTAGCGGAAGTCTCGCTGGCTGTGTTGCTGCTCGTTGGTTCGGGTCTTCTCGTCAAGAGTCTTTTTCAGTTGCAACGCATCGATCCGGGTCTCGTCACGGAGAACCTGATCAGTGTCGAATTCGATCTTTCGTCTGCTGCTTATCCGGAGCGAAATCAGATCGCCAACTTCTATCGCGAACTGGTCCAGCGAATCGAGAACAAACGCGGCGTTCAAGCTGTAACCTTCAGCACGCAACAGCCGCTCAGCGGCAACGCGGGCAACGATCCGTTCGCAATTGAAGGCAGGCGTTTGGACCCGGCGAATCTAACGACCGCCGGTTGGCAACTGGTTGGTCCCAAGTATCTGCAAACGCTCGGCATCCCAATTATAGAAGGCCGTGATTTCAATGCTGAAGACTTGGCTCCGGGCGCCGCTCCGGTAGCAATTATCAATCAGAAGATGGCGGCCCGTCATTGGCCCAATGAAGATCCCCTCGGGCGGCGCATCACGCTCGGACTCCCGCGACCTGATAACCCGTGGGTCACTATTGTCGGTGTGGCGAAAGACACACCTCACCGCGCGCTCGATTCACAACCGGAACCTGACTGGTATCTTTCGCAGACTGTCGCACCGCAACGTCATCGCTACGTGTTTGTGCGCAGTCTTCTACCAACGTCCGTTGTCGCCAACGCGATCCGCAGCGAAGTCGCGGCACTCGATCCACGTCAGCCGCTGACCAGCGTCAAGACGATGTCGGAAGTCGTCGCAACAACCACAGCGCCGCGAAGATTCAACACGCTCGTACTCGGAATCTTTTCGACGCTCGCCTTGTTTCTGGCGGCGATTGGGATTTACAGCGTCATCTCCTACGCAACTGCCCTACGCACAAAAGAGATCGGGATTAGGACGGCGCTCGGCGCGGCGAAGGGCGCGATCCTGTTGCTCGTGCTCAGGAAGGGAATCGCGCTCGCGCTGATTGGCGCGGCGATCGGATTTGGTGCCGCGCTTGCTTTGACGCGACTGATGTCGAGCTTGCTTTTCGGCGTCTCGCCGTCGGATCTGCTCGTCTACGTCACGGCAGGCGTCGTTTGTTTGCTGGCTGCGTTTTTGGCTTGTCTCCTGCCGGCGCGGCGTGCGACAGAAGTGGATCCGTTGGTCGCGCTCAGGTTTGAATAGTCGTATAGGACCTGTAGGACATATTACTATGCTGAAAGACATTCGTTACGGCTTGCGAAGCCTGCTCAAACACCCGACCTTCACTGCTGTCTGCATCGTTACGCTGGCGCTCGGCATCGGTGCGAACACCGCGATTTTCACGGTGGTCAACGCGGTCGTGTTGCGTCCGTTGCCGTTCCAGGATGGTGATCGTCTCGCAATGGTATGGACCACGAAAGAGACGAACCATGAGCAACCGCTCTCGTTTGCTGATTACGCTGATCTGAAGAGTCAGACAAAGACCTTTAGCGCGGTCGGTGCTGCGTCGCCGCTCTGGAACTTCACGCTGACCGGAGGAGGCGAACCCGAACCGTTGCAGGGCATGTACGTGTCGGCGAACCTATTCGAGTTGTTGCGCGTCTCGCCTGCGCGTGGGCGCAATTTTACGAGTGACGAAGATCGCGTGGGCGGAACACCGGTGACGATCATTAGTCATTCGTTGTGGCAGCGGCGGTTCGGCGCGGATCAGGACGTGGTTGGAAAGCAGATGACGGTCAGCGGAGTCAGCACAACCGTGATCGGCGTTATGTCCCCGGGTTTCCAAGTGCTCGATCCGGCAGCGGAGTTGTGGCTACCGTTGTTGCAGAACCAGTTTGCGTCGAGCGGCCGTCAGGTGCGGTTGTTGTCCGTCGTGGGCAGATTGTCGGACGATCTGAAACCCGCCGCGGCTAGCGCAGAACTCAACACGATCGCCAATCAGTGGGCCAGTCAGTACCCGGATACAAACTCGGGTGTCGGTATGCGTGTCGTGCCGTTGCACGATCAAGTCACTGGCAGGATGCGTCCGGCTTTATTGCTGCTGCTCGGCGCGGTGGGCCTGGTTTTGCTGATTGCGTGCGCAAACATCATCAATCTCATGCTCGTGCGCAGTGCGTCGCGGCAGAAGGAGATCGCGGTGCGTGCCGCGCTCGGCGCCGGGCGCATGCGCCTGTTGCGGCAATTGCTCACGGAGAGCATTACGCTTTCGCTGCTCGGCGGCGGCGCGGGAATCCTGCTCGGTTCGTGGGGCGTGCAAGCGTTGCTCGCGCTTAATCCGATTTCGCTTCCGCAGTACAACCAGATCCGGCTAGATCTAACCGTCCTTGGCTTCACGCTTCTAGCTTCCGTGATGACGGGAATTCTGTTTGGTCTCGCGCCCGCGTGGCAGACACTCAAGTGCGATCTTCACTCCGCTTTGAAAGAAGGCGGCCGCGCAGCGATTGCCGATCGCAGTCAACGCCGCTTGAGCAGTCTGTTAGTGATCGTTGAAACGGCCATGGCCATGGTCCTGTTGATCGGCGCCGGACTGCTACTGAAAAGCTTTGCCCATCTGCTCGACGTCAAGCCCGGCTTCGTCACCGAAAACGTATTGACGATGCAGATCGGACTTCCGAATACGGCTTACCAGGATCAACAAAAGCGCAGCGCGTTTCTAAAGCAACTCGAAACAAACCTCGCCGCCGCTCCTGAAGTTTCGTCAGTTGGTTTGGTCACGCGACTGCCGCTGATGAGCGCGCTCAACAACATCACCAGCTTTCTCGCGATAGAGGGAAGAGAAGTGCCGCCCGGCGACCGGCCCGAAATCGATTTTCGTCGCGCAAGCACCGGATACTTTCAAACGATGGGCATACCGTTGCTGTCCGGCCGGCTTGTCACCGAACAGGACGTTGCGAACAACACGAGTTCCGTTCTAATCAACGAAGCAATGGCGAAACGTTTCTGGCCCGGCGAAGATCCGGTCGGTAGACGGATCAGCACCGCCAACTCCACCGGACAACAAACGCAATGGCAAACGATCGTCGGCGTTGTCGGGAGTGTTCGCCATCTCGGCCTCGACGTCGATCCACGACCGGAGATCTACTACCACACGAACACAGCGCCGCCGTTTGGTCCAGTCGTCGTGATTCGCACCACTGGCGATCCACAGCGACTGATCTCGATCGCTCGCGCGAAAGTAAGAGAACTCGATCGCGACGTGCCGATCTCAAACGTCAACACGATGGAACAACTCGTCGCGCAGTCAGTCGCGCAGCGGCGCTTCGGCATGTTTCTCGTCGGCATCTTCGCCGCGCTTGCTTTGGTGCTCGCCGTCGTCGGTATTTATGGCGTCGTCAGTTACTCGGTGGCGCAACGCACGAACGAGATCGGCGTGCGCATGGCGCTGGGCGCGTCGGCGTCGGACGTGTTGAAGATGGTCTTAAAGAACGGAATGACGCTCGCACTGATCGGCGTGGGAATCGGACTTGTCGCCGCGTTCGCCGTGACTCGCCTCATGGCGGCGATGCTGTTTGACGTGAAGCCGACTGACGTGGCCACGTTTGCAATCGTCTCCGTTGGACTGATTGTTGTGGCTTTGTTAGCTTGTTACGTGCCCGCGCGAAGGGCGATGAAAGTGGACCCGCTGGTGGCGCTGCGTTATGAATAAAGTGATGATCCCTTACCTATGCCTCGCATTTTGATTGCGGACGATCAGGCGGATGTGTTGGCCGCGTTGAGCCTGCTGCTGAAAGGCGAGCGCTTTCAGATTGAAAGTGCATCGTCGCCTGCCGGTGTACTCCGCGCCGTCGACATGCAGGAGTTTGACGTTGTGCTGATCGATCTCAACTATGCGCGCGACACGACCTCTGGCAGCGAAGGTCTCGATTTGCTGAGCAAGCTTCGCGCGGTGGATCCGTCGCTGCCTGTGGTGGTGATGACGGCGTGGGGCAGCGTCGACCTCGCGGTCGAAGCGATGCGTCGTGGTGCGCGCGACTTCATTCAAAAGCCCTGGGACAATGCCCGTTTGCTGGCGGTTCTGCGAACGCAAGTCGAGCTTGCCCAGGCACTGCGACGCGGCCGAAAACTCGAAGCCGAGAACATCGCGCTACGCGACAGTGTCTCCGACAGCGAACTGCCGCAGATCGTTGCCGAGTCGCCCGCGATGAAATCGATTTTGAAGTTGGTAGAACGAATCGGCCCAGCAGATGCGAACGTTTTGATCACCGGTGAGAACGGCACCGGCAAAGAAGTGATCACGCGCGTGCTGCACTCAATCTCGTCCCGCCGTTCCAAGCCGCTCATCTCGCTGAACGCGGGTGCATTGGCTGAAGGCGTTTTCGAAAGCGAACTGTTTGGACACGTGCGTGGCGCGTTCACCGATGCGAAGAGCGATCGCGTTGGACGTTTTGAACTTGCCGATGGCGGTACGCTTTTTCTCGACGAGATTGGAAACGTTCCGTTGAACCTGCAAGCGAAGTTGTTGCGGGTGATCGAGACCGGCGAATTTGAGCGCGTGGGTTCGTCGAAGACGCAGAAGGTGAATGTGCGCCTTTTATCAGCAACTAATGCGGATTTGCATGCGGAGGTTGCGCAGGGAAAGTTTCGGCAGGACCTGTTGTTTCGTCTGAACACGGTCGAGATTCGTCTGCCGCCGCTGCGCGATCGACTCGAGGATATTCCACTGCTCGCGCAACATTTTCTGAAGGTTCATCGCGAGCGTTACCGGCGTCCTATCCTGGGGTTCACGCCTGAGGCGCTCGAGGCTTTGCGGCATCATATGTGGCCGGGCAACGTGCGTGAGTTGGACCACGTGCTCGAGCGAGCAGTGTTGATGAGCACCGGCAGCATGGTGACGGCGTTTGATCTCGCGCTTGAAGCGACGCCCGATGCGCGTCTGTCCGCGCGGCTGGAAGAGATGAGTCTCGAAGACGCGGAGCGCCTCTTGATCAAGAAAGCACTGGCGCGTTTCGAGGGCAACGCGAACCGCGCAGCCGAAGCGTTGGGCCTGAGCCGCAGCGCGCTGTATCGCAGGTTGCAAAAGTATGGCCTCGGCTCTTAGCCACAAAGAGGCACAAAAGGCACAAAGCAGACTGGTCCTCGGACGCGCTCTTTCCTGGGACCGCAGGCGTCTCGCCTGCACGGTGACAACCGGGCGCTGACCAGACGATGCAGGCGAGACGCCTGCGGTCCCAGGAAAGAGCACGCCCTTGGTGTTGAGCAGTGTTCACCTTTCTTCCGTTGTGCGTTTTGTGCCTCTTTGTGGCTATGATCAAGTTGTGAGTAAGTCTGACAAACCCACATCGCTTTCCTCACTGGATCCGACGCTCGGGCAACGCGGTAAATTGAAGTTTGAAGGGCGCGTTACGCTGCTCTCGCTCGCCGCCGGTTTTCCCGCTGTGGGGCTGTGTGCATTCCTGCTCTGGTACGACGGCTACTCCGCGCAGGTACAGTGGACCATCGATCTGCTCCTCATCCTGCTCTGGCTGGGCATCTCGTTCAACCTCAAGCAGCGCATCGTCAGGCCGCTGCAAACTCTTTCAAACATCCTCGCTGCTATTCGTGAAGGCGACTATTCAATTCGCGGGCGGCGCGCGCTCTCCGGCGACGCGCTCGGCGAGGTGATGCTGGAAGTAAACGACCTCGGCCAGACCTTGCGCGAACAACGACTCGGCGCGATGGAAGCGACCGCGTTGTTGCGCACAGTCATGGCGGAGATCGACGTTGCTGTGTTCGCCTTTGACGGCGAGCAGCGTCTGCAACTCGTGAATCGCGCGGGCGAGCGACTGTTGGCCCAGCCTTCGGCGCGTCTGTTGGGCCGCACGAGTACGGAACTCGGTTTGTCGGAGTGTTTGAATTGGCCCGTCGGCGCTGGACCAAAAACCATGCAGATGGTTTTTCCCGGCGGTGTTGGACGTTGGGACATTCGTCGCAGCACCTTTCGCGAGGGTGGGCAGCAACATCAGTTGCTCGTGCTTACCGACCTGAGTCAGACGTTGCGCGAAGAAGAACGTACCGCGTGGCAACGGCTGTTGCGTGTGTTGGGTCATGAGCTGAACAACTCGTTGGCGCCGATCAAGTCAGTGGCCGGGAGTCTCGCCGACTTGATGCGGCGCGATCCCGAACCGGCAGACTGGCGTGAAGACATGCATCACGGGCTAGCGGTGATCTCGTCACGTGCTGATTCACTGGCGCGGTTTGTCGAGTCGTATTCGAAGCTCGCGCGACTGCCGCCGCCGCGGCTCGAGCCTTTGAAAATCGGAACCCTCGTGTCGCGTGTCGCGAGCCTCGAGACACGCTTGTCGGTGAATGTTGTTTCGGGACCCGAAGTGATGGTGCGCGGTGACGACGTGCAGTTGGAGCAGTTGCTGATCAATCTCGTGCGCAACGCGGTGGATGCGTCGATGGAGACACACGGCCGTGTCGAGGTGGGTTGGCAGCAGAACAACGGAAACGTCGAGGTGTGGATTCGTGATGAAGGGCCGGGACTGGCGAGCACGGCGAACCTGTTTGTGCCGTTCTTTACGACGAAAGCCCAGGGATCGGGAATCGGCCTCGTCTTGTCGCGGCAGATTGCCGAAGCGCATGGTGGAACATTGACGCTCGAGAACCGGCGGCAGTTGCGCGGTTGCGAGGCGCGGTTGCGGTTGCCGCTCTGATTTATCTCAACCCCAACAAGATTTCTATTGTTAACTGGTCCAACCGTTCGTAGGGCAGGCGTTTGTTCGTTAATTCGGCACGGTCGAACTGAAGAGATTTTAGTTGATCGAAGACGGTTCGGTTGTACGGTTTCACGGGAAAAGCATTTTTGAGATCTTGGGGGTCTCTAATCTCCGCGAGTAGCGCCTGGACTTCCGAATCTTCAGCAAACTGCCGCGCTTTTTGCTTCAGAATCAAATAGTTTCGCATACAACCCGCGGCAAACTCCCAAACGCCATCTTCATTCTCACTGCGATACGGGTGCGCATCGAAATGTCGTGGTCCTTCGTAACCGGACTCTTCCAACAGCTTCACCAGGAAGAACAGGTTCTTGATCGATTCGGATCCAAAACGCAGGTCCTGATCGAAGCGCGGTCCTTTTTGATCGTTCAGATCGATGTGAAAGAGCTTGTCAGCTTCAATGGCCTGAGCGACGACGTGATAGAAGTTCAGCCCCGACATCTGTTCGTGTCCGACTTCAGGATTCACGCCAACCATCTCCGGATGATCGAGCGTCGCGATAAAACCGAGCATCGCTCCGGTGGTCGCGAGGTAAATATCGCCGCGTGGTTCGTTTGGCTTCGCTTCGAGCGCAAACACGTAGTCATAGCCTTGATCGATGGAGTATTCGCAAAGGAAATTCAGGGCTTCGCGGTTCCACTTCAAGGCTTCGCGCGCGTCCTTCGCCGCATCGCATTCAGCGCCTTCGCGCCCGCCCCAAAACACGTAGATCTGCGCACCGAGTTCTGCGCCGAGATCCATCGAGCGCATTGTCTTTTGCAAAGCGTAGAGTCGGACGCGGGGATCGTTAGACGTAAACGCACCGTCTTTGAAAACGGGATCGTAAAAGAGGTTGGTGGTCGCCATCGGCACTTTCATGCCGTTGTCGTCGAGCGCCTTCTTGAACTCTGATACTATGCGGTCGCGTTCCGCGCTCGTGGCATCGATCGGCACGAGATCGTTGTCGTGCAGGTTCACGCCGTACGCGCCGAGTTTGCTCAACCGCTCGACAATCGTGATAGGACTCAGGCTCGGACGTGTCGCGTCGCCAAACGGATCGCGGCCTCGGTTACCGACGGTCCAGAGGCCGAAAGTGAACTTATCGCTGCGTTGGGGTTGTAGATTGTTCATCGCACTTCAAGGTTGACGGACTGATGTTTTACTGAGCTCGGCCCGACCATAATCTGAAACGTTCCCGGCTCGACGACACGTTTCATGCTTAGATCGTAGAACCAAAGCTTGTCGGGCGTGATTACAAATTCCACCGTTTTGGTTTCGCCCGGTTGCAAAGAAATGCGTCGAAAGTCTTTCAACTCCATGACCGGGCGCGTCACGGAACTGACGAGGTCGCGAATGTAGAGTTGAACGACCTCATCACCCGCGCGCTTGCCGGTGTTTGTCACTTCCACACTGACTTTCGTCTGGCCCTTTGGCGCGATCTGCGCGGGTGTGACGCTCGGCTGGCCGTACGAGAAGGTCGTATAGCTCAACCCGTGACCGAACGGAAACAACGGCGCCTTATCCGCAAACAGATAGCCACGGCGGGCGCTCGGTTTCTGGTTGTAGTAGATCGGCACCTGGCCCACCGAACGCGGAAAACTGATCGGCAACTTGCCCGCGGGATTGTAATCGCCGAATAACACATCGGCCACGGCGACGCCGGTTTCCTGACCGAGGTAGAAGCCTTCGAGAATCGCGGGCACGTTTTCGGCGATGTAGTTGATCGAGAGTGGACCACTGTTGATGAGCATGACGATCACCGGTTTCCCGGTCGCGAGCACGGCGCGCACGAGATCGTTCTGGCGGCCAAACAGCTCGAGGCTGTCGCGATCGCCGAGATGATTATCGGCCCACGCTTCTTTGTTTGTGTCTTCGTTGCCGCCGAGCACAAGCAGCGCCGCATCGGCCGACTTGGCGATTTCAACTGCTTCGGCGATTAGCTTTCTGTCCTCGGCTTCGTCAGCCGGGTGCGCCGTGTCGGCAAACCAATTGCCGCCTTCCTTCGTGATCTTGCAGCCTTCCGCGTACACGACTTTGGTTCCCGCGCCGGCCTTGTCCTTGATGCCTTGCAACACGCTGATGCCGCGGCCGGGATTGTCGCTGTAGCCACCGAGGTGAACACCAGCCGCATTTGGACCAATGACGGCGAGCGTCTTCAACTTGCTTCGATCAAGTGGCAGCAGATTGTTTTCATTCTTCAGTAAAACGATCGAGCGACGCGCGGCTTCGGCTGCAAGCTCACGATGCGCGGCAGAGTTTGTAACTGCGACTGCGCGTTCGGGATCGACGTAAGGATTTTCAAATAGACCAACCAAGAACTTCGCGCGCAGATTACGCGCCACGGCCCGATCAATCGTGGCTTCGGGAATCTTGCCTTCTTTGACCAGTTGAATAAGATGCGGATAAATGTCGGGATCCGGTAGTTCGATATCGACACCCGCTTCAAGTGCGAGCTTCGCCGCGGCGGGTTTGCTGTCGACGACGCGATGCAGATCCTTCAACTGCGTAATCGCGTAGTAATCGGCGACGATGTGACCCTTGAAGCCCCACTCCTGACGCAGCACTTTGTCGAGCAGCCAGGTGTTCATGTGTGAGGGAACGCCGTCGATCTCGTTGTACGACGCCATCACACTCGTCACACGAGCTTCTTTTACTGCTGCTTCGAAACTCGGCAAAAACACTTCGCGTAGCGTTCGTTCCGAGAAGTTTGCCGGACCAACATTGGTGCCGGCTTCGGGCTGTCCGTGCGCGGCGAAGTGTTTGGCAGTGGCCATCACGTGGTCGTTGCCGATCGTTGGACCATTACCCTGAATCGCTTTGATTACTGCGACGCCCATTCGCGACACCAGATAAGGATCTTCGCCGTAGGTTTCTTCCGTGCGGCCCCAGCGCGCGTCGCGTCCGAGATCGAGATTCGGTCCGAGCACCTGCTGACTGCCGCGAACTCTGGTTTCGAGTGCAGCGGCGGTGAAGACCTTTGTGACCAGATCGAGGTCCCAACTTGAAGCGAGTGCGATGGGTTGCGGAAAGCTCGTACTGCCTTGGGCCATGTGGCCGTGCAGGATCTCGTCGTGAAAAATTGCGGGAATGCCGAGTCGCGTGTTTTCGATCAGCCATTTCTGAGTTGCGTTTGCAAACGCAGCGCCTTCGCGTGGGCCTTTCTTTTCCTGCTGCCGCGCGACTTGGCCGAGACCGTGTTTCATCTCTTCAGGCTTTAGCTCACGGCCGCGTGGCCAGACGCAGACGAGTTGGGCGACCTTTTCTTCGAGCGTCATTCGTTTCAGGAGATCCGCGACGCGCTCGTCGACGCTGAGATTCGGGTTTTTGTAGGCAACAGGAGAAGGGGATTGAAGACCAAGCGAAGCCATAAGAATTAGAACGATTGATACGCGTGTTAACACGGGTTAGGACCTTCGGGCGGAGAATCGATAGATCGTTGTCGAACGATAAGTCGCGCCTTTGCGCAGCGTTGTCGTTGGAAAGTTCGGCCGGTTCGGCGAGTCGGGATAGTGCTGCGTTTCGAGGCACAAACCGGAACGGCGTGGATAAGCTTTGCCCGATTTTCCAGGACGCGAACCGTCGAGAAAGTTGCCCGTGTAAAACTGAACGCCGGGTTCGGTGGTCCAAACTTCCATTACGCGTCCCGTGGTTGGTTCGTAAACTGATGCCGCTTGTCTCAGAATACCGGCGCGCCCATTGATCACCCAAGTATGATCGTAGCCGTTGCCAAACTTGAGTTGCTGGTCGTCCTGGTTGATGCGTTCACCGATTGCGTGTGCGGAAAGAAAGTCGAACGGTGTGCCGGTGACGTTTTTTAGTTCGCCTGTCGGGATCGAGCCTGCGTCAGTAGGCACAAAGCGGCTCGCCTTTAGCACGACACGATGGTCGAGGATATCGCCGTTACCTTCGCCCGCGAGGTTGAAGTAAGAATGATGCGTCAGGTTCGTAACGGTGTCTTTGTCGGTTGAAGCGGTGTAATCAATCTTGAGCTCGTTGTTGTTCGTCAACGTGTAGACGACTCTGACGCGCAAATTCCCCGGGTAACCCTCTTCGCCGTCTTTGCTGAGGTACGTTAATGAGAGTGCGGGGCCAGCGGCTGACTTTGTTTCTTCAGCGGTCCAGACGACCTTATCGAAACCCCTGACGCCGCCGTGCAGGTGGTTCTCGCCGTTGTTGACCGCCAGTTTGTATTCGACGCCGTTAAGCGTGAAGCGCCCCTTGGCGATGCGGTTGCCGTAACGGCCGATGATCGCGCCGAAGTAGGGAAACGGCGGATTCATGTAATCGTCGAGACTACTGTAGCCAAGCACGACGTCTGCAAACTTGCGATCGCGATCGGGTGCGGTGAGCGAGACCACGATGCCGCCGTAGTTCGTGATTCGCGCTTCCATGCCGTGACGGTTTCGGAGCGTGTAGATTTCTACGCTCGGGCCGTCGGCAGTTTTGCCGAAAGGCGCTTTAGTAATCGAAGGTTGCGCGACCGCGACAGCCAGGGGGGAAAGAATTAAGAGGAAGAGAAATACAAATTTAAAACTGCGTTTCGAAGTCACCTTCGAGATCAATCTCGGGATTAGCTTGAAGTTCAGTCTCATGATTTAGCCTCACGCGCGCTGAGTTCGCGCATTAACGCCACCTGCCGCCGGTTTCTGCGTTCCGTGAAGATCTGGTCGGCCATGACGCCGATCAAAATCACTGCGCCCATTACCGCGAAGTCGAGTGAACTCGGAATACCGAGCAAGTTGACGAGGTTGCGCAAGACCTGAAGCAAGGCCGTGCCGATGAGGATGCCCACCACAGAACCCTCCCCGCCGCGTAACGAACAACCGCCGAGCACTGCCGCGGCGATGCCGTAGAGCTCGTAAGCATTGCCGTGGTTCGCAGGGGAAACCGAGTTTGTATAGAAGGCGAAGATGAGTCCGGAGATTGCAGTGAGCGCACCGGAGATGACGTACGTCAGCGTGATGATGCGATTGGTATCGATGCCTGCGTAACGCGCTGCTTCGGAGTTGCGTCCGGTCGCGAAGAGATAACGGCCGTAGACCGAACGATGCAACACGAGCCACGTGATCGCAGCGATAATAAGTAAGAGCACAAACGGCATCGGTACGCCGAAGAGATTCCCGTTGGCGAGAAACCGTAGCGACTCGAAGCCTTGCGCGCCAAAACCCTTCGTTTCGTCGTTTGTGATGAACCGTGCGAGACCGCGATAGAACAGCAGTCCACAGAGTGTCACGATGAACGGCTGCATGTTCAAGCGCGTTATCAGCAGCCCATGGCCCAACCCCAACGCCATCGCGAGACCGATACTGGCGAGCACCGTGAGTACAACGCCGTAGCCATACTCTGTCAGCATCATCGACATCAGCACTCCCAGCAGCGCCATCATCGAACCGACCGACAACTCGATCCCGCCCGTGATAATGACGAGGCCCAGGCCGATGCTGAAGATGCCAAACGCGCCGATCTGCCGTGCGAGGTTTTGCAGGTTGTTGGCCAGCAGGAAGTTTGGGTTGACGATGGAAACGATGACGCAGAGAACGATTAGCAGAATGAAAATCCCAAGCTCTTTTTTCATAGCGGATTATCCTTCGGTGCCGGTGGCCAGGCGCATGACCGCTTCTTCGCTGAACTGCGGGCGGTCGAGTATTCCGGTCAAACGCCCTTCGTGCATCACGGCGATGCGATCGCTGATTCCGAGCACCTCTTCCATCTCACTGCTGATGACTATCACTGACACACCTTTTGCGGCCAGGTTGCGAATGAGTTCGTAGATTTCTGCTTTTGCGCCGACGTCGATACCGCGCGTGGGTTCGTCGAAGATCAGCACGCGCGGCCGGAAGGTCAACCACTTCGCGAGCACGACCTTCTGCTGATTACCGCCACTGAGATTCGCGGCGCGCATCTCGGGTGTCGGCGTCTTGATGTTGATTGCTTTGATCGCTTCGAGGGCGACTTTCGACTCTTTCGCGAAGTTGATGATCTTTGCTGATGAATAACTGTCGAGATTCGGCAACGTGATGTTCTCGCGCACGTTGAAATCGACGATCAATCCGCTCAAGCGTCTATCTTCCGGCACGAGATAGATGCCGTGACCGATCGCGTCCTGCGGTTCGGTGATGCGCAAAACTTTGCCGTCGAGTGAGACTTCCGTTTCGAGCGCTTCTTCCACGCCGAAGATCGCACGCGCGACTTCAGAACGTCCCGCGCCAACGAGACCCGCAAAGCCGAGCACTTCGCCTGGCGCGACACTGAACGTTAGCGTGTGGTTCGGATAACGCAGCGTGCGCAAACGCCGCACAACAAAACCGTCGCCGCCGTTCTGTGAGCCGTTTGCCGCGGCGCTTCTAAAGAACTCCTTCAGATCGCGGCCCACCATCATACGCACCATGCGTTCGTGTGTGATCTCGCTACGCTCGAGCGTACCGGCGTTCTTGCCGTCACGCAGCACGACCGCGCGATCCGCAATCTCTTTGACTTCGTGCATCCGGTGAGAGATGTAGATGATGCTGACGTTTTCCGACTTTAGATCTTTACACAGCTCGAGCAAGCGTCGAGTTTCCGTAAGGGTCAAGCTCGACGTGGGTTCGTCCATGATGATGATTCGCGCACCCGCACCGAGAGCTCGCGCGATCTCGACGAGTTGTTGTTGCGCGATCGAGAGTTGGGCCAGTGGCGTGCGGCTCGACAGATCGAGTCCGAGTTTACGCAAGAGTGCATCCGACTCGCGGTAGATGCGCTTCCGATCGATCAGTTTTAGAAAACCCGCCGTGGTTGGTTCGCGGTGAAGGAAGATGTTCGCGGCGATGTCGAGATTGTCGAGGACGCTCAGTTCCTGATGGATAAATTCGATGCCCAGCTCGCTGGCTTCGCGTGGCGAACGTATCTCGGCGGCGTTGCCGTTGATCTTGACCGTCCCGGCGTCACGCGAGATGGCGCCGCCGAGGATCTTCATCAACGTGGACTTGCCCGCACCGTTCTCGCCAATTAACGCGACGATCTCGCCGGCGCCGACACTCAGGCTGACGTTATCAAGCGCGACGACGCCGGGGAATCGCTTGCTGACTCCCTCCATCTCCAGAATGGGCGTGTTCACTGGCACAGTTTTTTCGCCACGGATAGACACCGACGAACACGGACTGATGTAAACAGTGAAGGTTAGCTTGTCTGTGTACGTCCGTGTAAGTCTGTGGCCTCTTCTAACTGCGTCCGCGGAGCTGGTTTATCTCTTTCTGAAATGCGTCGACGTTGTCCCTTTTGATCGCTTTGGTCGGAACGAAGATCTGTTTGCTCGCCGGAACGACAGACTTGTCGCCGTTCAAATACTTCGCCATCAGTTCCATCGAGCGATAACCGAATTCAAACGGCTGCTGTACGACGGTGGCGTAGATCGCGCCTTCTTTAATGCCCGCAAGCGTCGGATCTTCTTCGTCAAACGCGACGATCTTAACTTTGTCGACCTTGTTTGCTTCTTTGACCGCGCTGAGAATTGCGGGACCGTTGTAGGACCACAAGCCAACCATGCCCGCGATGTCGGGATTGTTCACGAGGGTGTCAGCGGCGTTTGACTTCGCGCGAACGCGATCGGTGTTGTCGGTGCGCACGTCTATGATCTGCACGTTCGAACCGGCGAGCGCCTCTTTCAAACCCTGGTAACGCTGCTGTGCGTTGGCTGCGTCGAGCACGCCGACAAAGACCATGATCTTACCGCCCTGCGGCAAAGCTTCTTTCAGCAGTTCGCCTGCTTGTCGACCGGCGGCTACGTTGTCGGTGCCGATGTAACAAACGCGATCGCTCTGTGGCGCGTCGCTGTCTTGCGTGACGACGAGTGCCTGGCTTGCGGCGCGATTGAGCATCTGCGTCTGGTTCACCGGATCGACCGGACTGATCGCGATGCCGTGAATGCCTTTCGCGAGCAGATCGTCGATCACGCGTTGCTGTTCGGCTGCGGTGCCGTCGGAGGGAATACGGAATTCGACTTCAATCCCCGGAACATCCTGGGCGGCCTTCTCGGTTCCTTTGCGAGCGATGGTCCAAAAATCGGAGGCGTTGTTCGTGACGAAGGCCAGCTTGTGGTTGCCGCCTGCCGCGCCGCCGGGCGCACTGCTGTTGGTCGGACCGGCTGGTTGACAACCCGTTAACAGCAACGTGAACACGCTTAGACAGATGATCGATCTAACGAAGTTTACTGGTCGCATTTGGTCCCTCGATATTAAGTATTGAGCGTAACTGCGGGTAGAGTGCTACATACTTTCGATATTGTCGATGAAAAATTTCTACTGCCTCCGGATCGGGTCGCAAGCGAGTGTTCGTTCGGATCACTGCGTCGCAAGCAGCGTCGACGCTGGTCCACGCTCCGGCCGCAACACCCGCAAGCAGTGCGACGCCGTAAGCGGCGCCTTCTTCCGCTGCAACCGTCTCCACTTCGTGCCCGTAAACGTCCGCCTGGATCTGCCGCCACAACTCCGAACGCGCACCGCCGCCGCCAAGACGAATCGTCTCGCACGGTACGTTCAACTCTTTGAGAATCTCAAATGAATCTTTAAGACTGAAAGCGACGCCTTCGAGTATCGCCCGCACGACGTGTGCTCGCGTGTGACTGGCAGTCAGACCGACAAGCGCCGCGCGGGCGTCCGGGTCGAGATGCGGCGTTCGTTCACCCATCAGGTACGGCGCCCAAAGCAAGCCATCCGCGCCCGGCGGAACTCGCGCCGCTTCGGCAGTCAGACTGTCGTACGGATCGCCCTCAGTTAAGTCAGTAGATAGTACGCCGAATTGATCGCGGAACCAACGCAATGAAAGGCCCGCGCCCTGCGTGACGCCCATCACGTGCCAGCGTCCGGGAATGGCGTGGCAGAACGTGTGCACGCGGCCTTGCGGATCGAGGGCGGGCGTGTTGGTGGCGGCGAAGACGACGCCCGACGTTCCGATCGTTGCGCTGATCATTCCGGGGCGAACGATTCCCAGACCGACGGCGCCCGCAGCCTGATCTCCAGCGCCCGCGATTACGGGCGTGCCTGGGCGCAATCCGGTTTCCTCCGCGACGGCGTTCGAAACAGTACCGGCGATGTCTTGTGACTCATAAACCCGCGGCAGAACGTCGGAAGAAATTTCCGCTGCCTCGATCATTTCAACAGACCAGCGACGAGTGGAAACGTTCAGTAGCAGAGTGCCCGAAGCGTCGGCGACGTCCGTGGCTTTGTCTCCCGTCAGCCGGAACCGAACGTAATCTTTCGGCAGGAGAACCGACCGCACGCATTGCCATGTTTCCGGTTCGTGGTCACGCACCCACAAGAGCTTCGGCAACGTGAAGCCCGTCAACGCAGGGTTACAGGTCAACTCGATCAGACGACTGCTGCCGAGCTTCGCCGTCAAATTCTTGCATTGCTGACCACTTCTTTGATCGCACCAGATAATGGCCGGCCGCAGCACTTGGCCGGTAACATCAAGCAAGACCGCGCCGTGCATCTGTCCCGACAGGCCTACAGCTTTGATTTTTTCTGCGGGAATCGCTGCCTTCGTGATTGCAGATCGAATCGCGGCGGCGGAGGCACGCCACCAGTCACGCGGGTCCTGTTCGGCCCAGCCGGTTTGTTTTGAAATGAAAGGTTTGTGTTCGACAGTGGCGGAAGCGACGATCTTACCTGCCGTGTCGATCAGCACGGCGCGCGAGCCGCCGGTGCCCACATCTATCCCGATCAGGTGCATCGATTTGTGGGCACCTTCTTAACACAGATTTACTTCGAGATCACGCCGCAGGCGATGCGATCGCCTGAGTTGCCGGACGGATCGGTCTTCTGGTCGTCCGCTTTGGCATGGATCACGAGTGATGTGCCGCCGTTCGTGTAGAGCGAATGGTTCGCGGAACCGAGGTTCACGAGCTGACTGGTCACAGTCTGGTTCGCAGTACCGTCAGCCTTGACGGTGAAGTTGTTCATGTCGCCGGCGTGTGGACCTTGCGGATTTTTCAGGCCGTGATGCTTGGTGTCGGGGTTGAAATGAGAGCCGGCCGATTCGAAAGCGGGACCTTCACACTTGGCCATCTCGTGAAAGTGAATGGCGTGCTCTCCCGGTGTAAGATTCTTCAGGTCGAGTTTGATTCGCACGCCTTTATCGTTGCCTATAGACGTCAACGTCGCGGTACCCACGCTTTCGCCCTGGCCGTTCTTTAGTTCAACCGTCACACCAGTCTGTTGCGCGGTCGCATAGGTCAAAAAAGAAGCTGCCATTACGACAGCCGTTAACCACAGGATAAATTTCTTTCTCATAAAGCCCTCCATGCTTTATCTTTGCTCGGGTTTCAGTTGCTTCACTCCAGCGCGGCTCGCTTTGCCTTCGTAGTTGCGGAGCGCCAACAACGCGATAATTGCGGAAATAAACAGAAACCACAACAGCGGACGAATGCCGCCAAACAAGCGCCGGCCCCAACCACCAGACGCATCCGCGGAAGCAGTAGCGCTTTCTCGAGCCATCACCGGCGCTTCCATCGCCAATTTTGTCTGGTCCAGCACGCCTTTCAAACCCTCGAGCACTTTCTTCTGAACAAGACCGCGTTTCAACTTGCCGAACGGTCCCTCAAGACCATCGGCTCGCGAGCGATTCTCGTAGACGAGATAAGACGTTGGACCAGCGACGGTCACAAACCCGGTCAATGCCAACGAGGAATTGAAATAATGATTGGCGTAAATCTGTTTGGAAACCGAGAGAACCTGGGGTCCGAACTCGCGGGCGCCTTTGTAGATGGTGACGTGGTTGATGGCGATGACGGGCTTTAGACCAAACTTGATCTTGGACCAGACGAGCAGCTCTTCGAGTGGCTGCATTTCCGAAGCCGCACGCGGCAACACCTCGCTGAGATAACCTGATCCGCGCTGAAGCGCCTGGTGTTCGTCGGCCAGTCGTACCTGGTCCTGTTTATCGTGATACTCGATGAGCGCTGCGTCGCCGCGCGAGCGATAGTCTTTGACATACTCGACGAGCATCGTTTTGAAAAGCTTCGTGACCTGCTGCGCGTAATTCGGTGCTTGCCAGTCAACTTCGCGCGCGAACCGTTGAATCATCGCGGCGGAAAGTTTTAATTCGCAGTCGCCGATAACGCATTCCTTGAGATCTTCGATATCCGCGGCTTCAAGTGTCAGGCTTTCGAGGTCCGCGAGCGAAGGCGCCGCGCCGAAGGTTCCGATCTCCATCACCGCGCCGTTGCTCTTACGCGTCAGACTCTCGCGGTAAGAGCGTAGAAATTCGTCGGCGTTTGCGCGCAGCGTCACGAGGCCCAAAACCGCGACTTCGCGCTTGTCCTGAGCGGGCACAGGCCGGACGACGGTTTGGCCACGTTGGAGCGCGGTAAAGTCAATTTCCCCAAAAGCACCTTTTTCGTGGAGCAGTTGCTGAAGTTCGGTCAGCGAAGTTTGGGCGACGGCGGAACTCGCGGCGGCGCTGATTAGGGCATAGGCTACAACGAGTACCTGAAAATGGCGCGCACGGGTTAACATGTGAACTCTTTTGTTACGCTAAAATGGGGGACTATGACACTTGTCGCATCGCCTGTGCCACAGCTAACGCGGCTGGGGATTGTTCGCGTTACGTTTGTCTTAGACTAAATCCCAAATTGGAAAGTTGTTTCAGAAATTCAGTTAACTTTCGCGTGCTCCCGCGCGTCAAAGGAAGTTGGGAGGCCTTGGGAGTTAAGCGCATGCCAGCCAGTTTTCGCAGCAGAATCACTCAAACGATAGCTTTATTTGTGGTTTTGGCACTGTTCGCACCGGCGCTTGTTTTAGCGCAGGGTGTGACGTCGCCGGCACAGCCCGCATCCGGTCCGGGTGGAAAACAGTACGCTCACACGAGTGTGACCAAGAACCGTTACGGCAAAGGGGGAACGGAATACTGGATCTTCGAACCTGAGACACCGAAGCCCGCAACGGCGCCTTTGGTCGTGTTTCTGCACGGCTGGGGCGGGATGAATCCGATGTATTACGGCGCCTGGATCGATCATCTCGTGAAGCGTGGCAACATTGTGGTCTATCCGCGTTACCAGGCGAGTTTGCTGACGCCGATTCAGGAGTTCACGCCAAACACGCTGACTGCTATAAAGGCCGCGATCGAGCGTTTGCAAACAGAACCCGGACACATCAAACCGGATCTCAACAAGTTTGCGACTGTGGGCCATTCGGTCGGCGGAATTCTGGCCGCGAACGTGGCGGCGTTGGCGAGCGAGTCGGGTTTGCCGCGCGCTCGTGCGGTGATGTCAGTCGAACCCGGCATCACGGAGGCGCCGATTAATATTCCGTTGGCAAAATTGAAAAACATTCCCGCCGACACTCTGCTACTGGCTGTTGCAGGCGATCAAGACACGTTGGTGCGCGACTTCGATGCGAAACGGGTCTACAAGGAGTCGACGCGCGTGCCCGCGAGCAACAAGGATTACGTGATGCTGGTTTCGGATGCGCATGGCGCGCCCGGATTGCAGGCGAGTCATCGTGCGCCGACAGCTCATGACAGCACTTACGATAGTGGTGAGGGAGTCGGTGGTGGACCAGCCGAAAGTTCGGATCGCGCGGGTGGATTACCGACGCGCCGGATCGACGGACCGCAGACAGGACGGCGCGATCGTATCGAAACGATGATGGTCAACGCGCTCGATTTCTACGGCACGTGGAAGTTGTTCGACGGTTTGTGCGATGCGGCGTTCTACGGGAAGAATCGTGAGTACGCGCTCGGCAACACGCCGCAACAGCGTTTCATGGGTGTGTGGAGCGATGGCGTACCGGTGAAAGAATTGAAAATCACCGACAATCCGTGACGTAATCGTGTCAATTCGTTTCTATAGAAGGCCCATGTCAAAACGAATACTTGCGGCTCTTATGTTGGTCCTGGCTTTTGTTGTGTCTGGTTATAGCCAGGAGACCACGCCAACGACACCACAAACGACAACTGCAACATCGCAGACCGCGCAGCAGCCGGCGACGCAAACCACGCAGTCAACGACGACGCAGGGATACGTTTTTCCTGACCACAGCGAGCGGTTCAGACGGTATGTGAAAAGCACGGTTGGTCCATTCGCGTTGGTCCGTACCGCAGCGTCGGCGGGTATTAATCAGTGGAGCGATTCACCGGAAGAGTGGGGCCAGGGCATGAAGGGATACGGCAAGCGTTTCGCTTCTGGTTTCGGACGAAATGCGATCCAGCAAACCGTCACTTACGGTATGGACGAAGCGTTTCACCTCGATACTGGTTTTCAACGTAGCAAACGCGAAGGTTTCTTTCCGCGTTTGAAAGATGCGCTGCTGCAGAATGTGACGTCGCGTACGCGTAGCGGAAAACAAGTGCTTTCAGCACCACGGTTCGTTGGCGTTTACACCGGCGCGGTCGTTGCGTATGAGACCTGGTACCCCGAGCGTTACAGTTACAAAGATGGATTGCGCAGTGGCACCCGGACGCTCCTTACCGGCTTCGGCATCAACCTCTTCCGCGAATTCGTAGTGAACTGGTAGGGAGTTAAGACCCTTTCTTGAGCGCGGCTTCGCCGCCAGTCGCTCGGTAGTATGTTGCCAGGGAATATTTCTGAGGCTCTTAACCGCGGCTTCGCCGCCGTCGTCGCTCGGTAGTACAGTTGCTAGGGAATTTCTGGGGCTCTTAACCGCGGCTTCGCCGCCGGCGTCGCTCGGTAGTACCGTTGCTAGGGAATATTTCTGGGCCTCTTAACCGCGGCTTCGCCGCCGGATGTGAGGCGGGGCTACGCCCCGCCGGACGCCGTTGAAAAAGTTTGGGGCTGTGCCCCTGGTTCGGGCTACGCCCGACGGTCATGGGCCATAGGCCGGACCAGGGGCATAGCCCAACTTCTTTGTTTTACTCACCGGCGAGGCGTAGCCTCGCCTCACATCCGAGGGCAAAGCCCAACCGGAGTCTCAAGGCCCCGGCGAAGTCTCAAAGCCCGGCCGGAAGTGTCAAAGCCCGGCCGGAAGTGTCAAAGCCCGGCCGGAAGTATCAAAGCCCGGCCGAAGTATCAAAGCCCTGCCGGAAGTATCAAAGCCCCGCCGAAGTACCAAACCCGTGACGGAAGTATCCTAGATGCTGCTACCTTGACGTCACGCTTCGTGTGGCCGCGCCGCCGAGATTGCTGCGCACCGTGATGTTCTGCGGGTTGGTGGAGACGCTGAACTCGCCTCGATATTGCCCACCGCCGTTATTCGACAACGTTCCGATTAATTGGCCCGTTGACGAAACGAACACCTGCAAGGTCGCAGTGCTGCGCGTGCTCGTGGCTTCCACTCGCAACGCTCGCTTGCCGCTGTCGTACTCCGCACGCGTGATGCTTACTGTGTCAGTAGACGGCGGTGGCGTGGTCGCCGCCGGATTGATGGTCAGTGACGAACTGCGTGTCACACCATTGAGCGTCGCGCTGATTGTGGCTGTTCCCGTGGCCGTTACAGAAGTAGTTCCGATCGTGAATGTTCCCGAGGACGCGCCCGCAAAGATCGTGATGCTCGCCGGCACAGTCGCGCGCGTGCTGCTGCTTGCGAGATTAATCACTGTCGCAGCTGGAGCAACCGCGCTCAACGTGACTGTTCCCTGAACGGAGTTGCCGCCAACAACCGAACTCGGATTCAACGTCAACGCAGAGACTGTTAACGCCGGAGCCGGAGTCGGGGTGGGAACCGGAGTCGGAGTTGGATTCGGCGTCGGAGTTGGCGTTGGAGTTGGAGTTGGAGTCGGAGTTGGCTGAGTCGCGGGGGTTACCGTGACACCAACATCGCGCCTGCCGAGCTGACTGTTCTGCACACGCACCGTCACACTGCGCGATGACGTTACATTTCGCGCGGTAGCGTTAAAACTGACGCTCGACGTTCCCGCCGGCATTACGACACTCGAAGGCACCGAAAGAACGGTCGAATTACTGCTCGATAACGAGAATGAAAATCCGTTCGACGGCGCAACGGCGCCGGCAACGAGACTGATCGTGATCGCGCTTGTTTTTCCGCTCTGCACCGTGGACGGATTCGCCGTCACACTGCCGTATGCGGGTCGCACGACAACAGCTCCCGTCGAATTAATGAGCGATGCCAAAGCCGGACGCGCGCCGATGATCGGCAACGCGATATCCGGTCTGCCATCACGATTGAAATCACCCGTAACAAGCGTGCCGCCGCCAATGCTCGACTGCGAGGGCGGTACGAAATAACGCGAGGGCGTGCGAAACGTGCCGTCGCCGTTGCCAAGACGAATCTCCATCAGACCAGAATTGCCGTTCGCGAGCGCGAGCGCCAGGTCGAGCAGCCCGTCGCGGTTGAAATCCGCGATCGCCTGGTACTGCGGTACCAGCAGGTTCGGCTCCGTCAGAATTGTCGGCAGTGCAAACGTACCATCACCGCGGCCGAGCAAAACCGCCGTACGGCTTCCGTTGAGCGGAATGGCCACAACGAGGTCTTCGATCGAGTCACGATTGAGATCCGCGATGTCGATGTCCGTTCCGTCAACCGCGAGTGTGTCGCGAGTTAACGTGATTGTCGGTTGCTGGAGAAACGTTCCGTTGCCGACACCAAGCAGTGTGTAGAGTTGCGAACTGTCGCCGGCGATACCGAGATCTTTAATACCGTCGCGGTTGAAGTCGCCGACGGCGATTCGCGACATGCCGGTGCCGACTGGGATATCGAACGGCTGTTGAAACGTGCCGTCGCCAAGACCGAGCAGCACGGTGATATCGCGAGAGATGAAGCAAGGCGCGACAAAGCAACTGATCGCGTGTGCCAGAACGACGTCGAGTCGTCCGTCGTTATCAAGATCTGTCGCTACGATCGCGGGCGAATCTGCGCCCGTAGTGTTGGCGATGTTTAACGGCGCGCCGAAAGTGCCGTCGCCATTGCCTCGCAACAGCGAAACCATGATCGAAGGATCGGCGAGTGATACCACGAGGTCCACTCGTCCGTCGCCATTGAAATCGCCGGCCGCGACATCCTGTGCCTGGCTGCCGGCAGGGAACTCGACTCTTGGACGAAAGGTTCCGTTGCCATTGCCGAGCATGACGGCCGCGGAGTTCAGTCCGGTGCCGACCAGATCGAGAATGCCGTCGCCATTTACGTCAATGGTGATTTGATTATTTCCTAAAAAGGGGAAGTCCGTCCGCGAGAAACTTGCCGACTGCGCTGAAGCAGTGGTTTGAGATAACGTCATTGCGATAAAGCACAGTGCAAAAGTGATCCCGATGCGCGATAAACGATTGTTCGACATGACCCGAGTCCCTCCCAAAACACAGTCCTGATTTTCGCGGCGGAAATACATTGGTGACGGAACCTTTTCGGCCGAGGCTCGTACGAGCGAGAGCAAGTTCAGCGGCAGTTCCCATCCCGAAGGAGAATAAAGTGAAGTCACGACTCATCGCGCTTGTCGTAATCTTTTCTTTTTGTGTCGGCAGTGTTGCGGCTGCGGATTGGCCGCAGTGGCGTGGTCCAGACCGCAGTGGTGTGTCGAAAGAAATCGGCTTGCTGAAACAGTGGCCCGCAGGTGGACCGAAACTGCTTTGGCAACTGAACGATTTCGGAGATGGCTATTCGACGCCAATCGTGGTGGGCAATCGCATTTACATGATGAGCAACACCGGCATGGACAATGAGTTTGTGCAGGCGATCTCAGTCGAAGACGGCAAAGTCATCTGGACCTCACGTGTCGGCAACGTTGGTAATCCGAACCAGAACCCGCCGTATGCGAAGGCACGATCCACTCCGACGATCGACGGCTCGTTCATCTACGCGTTCGGTTCAGACGGCGACCTTGCTTGTCTCGACGCAAAGACGGGAAAGATTCGCTGGTCGAAGAATGTACGCAAAGAGTTTGGCGGGCAGCCGGGCGAGTGGGCCTATGCGGAGTCGCCGTTGGTGGATGGCGACGTTGTCGTTGTAACGCCGGGTGGTCCACAAGCGACGATGGCGGCGCTCAACAAGAAAACGGGCGCGGTGATTTGGAAGTCCGCAATTCCCGGTGGCGAGCCTGCGGGGTACGCGTCGGCGATCGTCGTGCAGGCAGCAGGTCGCAAGCAGTACGTGCAGCTTTTGAGCAAGGGTTTGGTGGGAGTTGATGCAAAGACGGGGCAGTTCCTGTGGCGCTATGCGGACGCTGCCAAAGGGCCGGCGCAGTATTTCACGCCCGTGGCGCGTGGTGAGTATGTGTATTGCGGCGCGTTAGGAGTTGGCGGCGCCACGGTTCGCTTGAAAGCTGAAGGAAATGGCGTCGTGGCGGAAACAGTTTACTTTTCGCGCGGGTTACCGAATGGGATCGGCGGCGCCGTGATCGTAGGCGATCATCTGTACGGAACGGACGTCGGGCAGAAATTGTTGGCGGTTGAGTTTGCCAGCGGCAAAGTGATGTGGGAATCGAAGGATTTTGGTTGGGGTTCGATCGCCGCGGCGGACGGACACTTGTACGTTCACCTGGTCACCGGAGATTACATACTGGTTGAAGCGACGCCGCAAGGCTTTCGCGAGAAGGGACGCTTCACGCCGCCGAACCCGCCGAAGCACAAGCAGGTCGGACAGTTTCCGGAAATGGCGTTTGCGTATCCAGTGATTGCGAACGGCCGGTTGTACATTCGCGACCTCGGAACGTTGTGGGCCTACGACATCAAGGAGAAGCGTTAACCTTCGCTCATCGTGCGGAAGGTGATTGAGTAGCGCAGTGCGTCGACGCGGAGGATGCTATGCTGCCACTCCGATCGTGCTGGTCCAGTCAGGTGATACGCGGAGCGCGGCTCGGCCAGCACGTTTACTCGTTCCCATTTCACGCCGGCCTTGCGACGGAAGCGCAGGATGCACGGCGCGAGTAAAGAAATCCCAACCACTTCACGAAACACTGCCTTGTCGCGATGCCAGCCGATGCCCGCGCCTGGTCCATACTCCGTGATTAGCGCGTGCTCAAACGCGTCGGGTTCAAGGTTCGCGAATGAAGCAGCGCGAGTTCTCAACGGTAGCAGATAATCCGGGATATCATCGGTCTTAACAAGTTTCTCGCCCGAGAACTCATACTTCCACCCAAACGACACGACGCGCCGCTTGCCCGTGTAACCGTGGAATTCAAACTCGCGAAACGGTAACGTCCGCAGGTGCGTGAGCAGCGCCTGTTCGTCTGCCTGGTCCAGCAGGTCCGATTGGTATCTGAAACCTGCAAAACCCTTGGACACCCCCTGCTCGAAAAAACTTCGTTGCAAAATACACCCTTGAACCAGCTTTTGCCGAAAGTGAACCAGCTTGGTCGAACGTGAACCAGCTTGGCCGAACGTGAACCAGCTTGGCCGAAAGTGAACCAGCTTGGCCGAAAGTTTTCAGCGGCTTCGCCGCCGGATGTGAGGCGGGGCTCCGCCCCGCCGGACGTTATTGTAATCCAAGGGGCTAGGCCCCTCGCTCGGGCTCTGCCCCCAAGATTTTGGGCCAAAGGCCATACCAAGGGCATAGCCCGATCTTTTGCCGACTAAACCGGCGAGGCACAGCCTCGCCTCACATCCGGCGGCAAAGCCGCTAGGGAACTTGTCGGCAACCCTTTGAACCCTGACCTTCTCCTGAATCCGTGACGCGGGACGCTCCTGAATTCGTAACGCGGGACGCTCCTGAATCCGTGACGCGGGACGAAAGCGGTTGGTACGTTTTCTGGACGAGCACGCGGGATCGATGTCGCGGACGATGTCGCGTTATGGAGAAACTGCCGACTGCGCAGCGTGCGAAGTTTTTAGGTTAAGACCGCCTCGATCTCAAAGCGGCACTGCGGTCGCGACTCACGATCGCATTTCTCGACCACCGGCGCCTTAACGATCTCGCCGACGAGCGTCTCGGCCAGCCGACAAACCTCCGGATGAACACTCACTGCGGCGGCGAGCGGACAGCCGTTGCCGCGGATGACGATCTTGTCGTCGTGTCGTTCGATCTCGGCAGATCCGCCAATAGCCTCGAGAACCCTCAGCGCCTTGTGCACGCGACCCTGAAGACCATTGTCCTGTCCGTTAGGCGTGCTCGCGGCGACTGCGCGGCCCACTTCGCGTAACACGTCCTCGATCTCCGATGGACTCAACCGACTTTTCAAAACAGCGATCAGTTGATTGAGTAACGCGTCGTAGGCTTTGGGGAACAGGCCGTCGGCTTCCTCGGTAAGAGCGTAGGTGAAATGCGGTTTACGAGCGCCACGGCGGATTCCGCTCTGACGCACGATTCCATCGCGCTCGAGCGTCGAAAGGTGCGCGCGCACGGCGTTGTCGGTCAGTTCGAGCTTCGTGGCCAATTCCTCAACCGTACACGGCGAGCTGCGTAGAATGGTGACGATTTGCCCGCGTGTGCTTTCAAAAAACCTTTGATCCAACTTCATCGCCTCCATTAAACACCCGTTCGACCTGCAAATTCTAGCCTTTTCTTGTAGAAAATACAAATAGTCAAATAAAAGCTTGACTTATTATGTAAGAAGAGTATTTTGATCGCCTCAGTAAATCCACAGCAATTCTATTCAGGAGAACGATCGAGATGGCACAGGCATTTAGTAGTTCCGCAGGCGTTGCTTCCGCCACCCGCGAAGCTGCGACCGCGGCGAGTCCGAGTTACCAGGCGTATCAAATTCTTCGCACCGGCTTTACGGTCGCGCCCATCGCAGCAGGTCTAGACAAGTTTTTTCATCTGCTGGTGAACTGGGACCAATACCTTCCCCCGTTCGTCAACAATCTCACAGGTGGTCACGGGCACGAGTTGATGCTGGCCGTCGGTGTCATAGAGATCGTGGCGGGGCTCGGTGTGGCGTTCAAGCCGCGCATTTTCGCTTACGTGGTCTCGGCGTGGCTGCTTCTAATCGTGGTTAACCTGCTCATGATCCCCGGATATTTCGATGTCGCATTACGAGACTTTGGCCTCGCGCTCGGTGCGCTCGCCTTGGCGCGGCTCAGCAGCGAGTACGACCGCTGACAAGCGGTCCTCATACAAGGAGGAAAGATGTTGAGTGAAAGCAAAAGAAGAAGTGGTTTGTTTGAGAACAGACTGATGAAGATTGCCTTGGTGCTCTTTGTTGCCGCCCTGCTGACCGTTTTCTTTGGCAGACCTAGCCAGGCAAACGGGTTTGATGACCAGAACCGCGGCAGGTCAGGGAAGTCGAGGACAGACAGCGAACAGCAAACAGACGCCAACGCTGAACGCATGCTCGTTGAAGGCAAACAGACTTTCCGTTTCGATACTTTTGGCGACGAGGTCTTTTGGAGCGATGCGCTGCAACTTCATCGCGCGATTGAGGGCGAGAAGTTTGGCGGCGTTGGACCAGGTGTTTCACCGCGAACCGCGCTCTCGGTCGGACTAAAAGTTGATTCAGAGGCGCTGCCCGGATCGCTCATTTCGCAGTTGAAACACGGTCGCGTGAATCTCGATGATCCGGCCACGACGCTTGCGCTACTCAAACTCGACGCCGTTCTCGGCGTACGCGGAACTTTCAACAACGACGGCAGTCTGAAGACTGTGGGTATCACCTGCGCGCTGTGTCATTCGACCGTGGATAACTCGTTGGCACCGGGCATCGGCCAGCGCCTGGACGGTTGGGCCAATCGCGATCTCAACGTGGGCGCGATCATAGCGTTGAGCCCCAACCTTCAACCCGTCGCAAATCTGCTGGGCGTTGACGATGCGACCGTGCGAACAGTGTTGCGGAGTTGGGGACCAGGCAAGTTCGATGCTGAGTTGTTCCTCGACGGCAAGGCTTTTCGGCCGGATGGCAAATCGGCCGCAACGTTGATTCCGCCGGCGTTTGGTCTCGTCGGAGTCAATCTTCATACGTGGACCGGTTGGGGATCGGTGACGCACTGGAACGCGTTCGTTGCGAACCTCGAAATGCATGGACAGGGAACGTTCTTCGACCCGCGTTTGAACGATCCAGTGAAGTTCCCGATCGCGGCCCGTGAAGGCTTTGGCAACGTGCGCAGCAATCCGGATCTGATCACTCCGAAACTTCCGGCGCTTCATTTCTATCAACTCGCGATACCTGCGCCGCAGCCACCAGCCGGCAGTTTCGACCGCGCTGCGGCCGCACGCGGCGAAGCGATTTTCAAGAACGAGGCGAAGTGTTCGACCTGCCACGTGCCACCGATCTACACCGAGCCGGGTTGGAACATGCACACGGCGGAAGAGATCGGCATAGACGACTTCCAGGCGAAGCGTTCGCCCGATGAGCGTTATCGAACGTCTCCTTTGAAGGGACTGTGGACGCACCAGAAGGGCGGCTTCTATCACGACGGGCGCTTCGCTACGCTGCGCGACGTGATCGAGCATTACAACACGTTCTTCAACACAAACCTGACCGAGCGGCAGAAACTCGATCTGGTTGAGTATTTGAAGTCGCTGTAAGTAACTCTTTTCAGGTTTCTGTCAGCTGGCTGACGTCTATGGCAACTAGCTGACAGAAACTCAGTCACATCTCCCCGCACAATCAGAAGGTCAAGAAAACAAATGTCACTGAGGCTAATTCACTCTTTCAAAACATCCGCTCCCGAGGTTGGTCCACTGACGGTGGAACGAGTTGCGGAAGCACGGCTGCCTACGGAAACGGGCGAGTTTCGCATTCTCGGTTTTCGTTCGCTCATCTCAACTGAAGAGTTTGTCGTGTTGGTGAAAGGCGAACTGCGCGCGGACCGGCCGAGTCTGGTGCGCATTCATTCGCAGTGCATGACGGGCGACGTCTTTGGTTCGTTGAAATGTGACTGCGGCCGCCAACTCGACGCAGCCATGAAGTTGATCGAGCAGGAGGGACACGGCGCGATCGTCTACCAGCAACAGGAAGGACGCGGCATCGGCATCATCAACAAGATTCGCGCGTACGCATTGCAGGACGAAGGCGCCGATACGATCGAAGCGAACGAGCGGCTTGGCTTTGCGGCAGACATGCGGCGCTACGAGCAGTGCGTGGAAATTCTGCTCGAACTCGGTTTGCGCTCGGTGCGCATGATCTCCGACAACCCGGCGAAGATTCTGGCGCTGCTGGAAGCGGGCCTGGAAGTCGTGGAACGCGTGCCGCTCGAAGTGGAGCCGCACGATTTCTTCCGCGGCTATTTGAAGACTAAGAAGGAGAAGATGGGCCACCTCGTTAGTGTGGCCTGACAACAGCGATGGGTTTCCAAGACGTTCACCTCGCGCACACTTCCGACCTCAAATCCGGAGAGATGAAAGAAGTTGCGGCCGGAGAGACGCGCATCCTGCTGGTCCGCGCCGGCGATGAGTTTCATGCGGTCAGTGCGCACTGTCCTCACTACGGCGGGGCACTGGCTGAAGGTGCGTTGTGCGGCACGCGGGTGATTTGCCCGTTGCATCACGCCATTTTTAACGTGGTGAACGGCGAGTTGGAAGAGCCGCCCGCGCTTGATGCGCTGGTGAGTTATGAAGTGCGTGTTGAAGGTGAACGTGTCATGGTTCGCGTGCCGGAAGAAGTGTCAGACCGGCGCCCGGTTTCGATGGTCAAGCGTGACCTCGTCGCTGACCCGCGACAGTTTGTCATTATCGGCGCCGGTGCGGCAGGTTATACGGCCGCGCAAACACTTCGCGAAGAAGGCTTTCGCGGTAACATCGTGATGCTCACACGCGAAGATCGGGCGCCTTACGATCGACCGAACCTCAGCAAAGATTATCTGCACGGCCACGCCGCTCCGGAATGGATGCCATTGCGTCCGGATGAATTTTTTGCGGAGCACGAAATCCAACTCCTGCTTAACAGGGAAGTAACGCGCGTTGACAGGCGCGCGAAGACGATAATTTTCGAGGGGGGCGAGACGATGGACTACGACGCGCTGCTCATCGCCACGGGCGGCGCGCCGGTCCGTCTGAATATTCCCGGTTCTGATTTGAAGAACGTCTGCGTGCTGCGCAGTTTTGCTGATGCTGATTCAGTCATTGAAACGGCTTCGCGTTCGCGCCGTGCGGTTGTTGTCGGCGCGAGTTTCATCGGTATGGAAGTGGCGTACAGCCTGCGCGAACGTGGGTTGGACGTGACCGTTGTTGCGCCTTCGGCGGAGCCGTTTGAAGTGACGCTCGGCAGCGAGATTGGTGCGGTGTTCCGGAGCGAGCATGAGCGTCACGGAGTTCGTTTCAAGCTCGGCTCGATCGTTTATCGCTTCGAGGGCAGTCACAACGTTGAGGCAGTCACGCTCGACAACGGCGAGAGTATCGAAACCGATATGGTAGTTGTCGGAGTTGGTGTTCGTCCCGCAACGCATTTTCTCGAAGGCGTGGAGTTGGACCAATCCGGTGGCGTCATCGTTGATTCGCGTCTGCGTGCCGCCGACGGCGTCTACGCTGCCGGCGACATTGTTAACTTTGTAGATCGACGGACCTGCGAACGAATGCGGATCGAGCACTGGCGAACCGCCCAGCAGCAGGGACGTGTTGCGGCGCGCAATATGGTGGGACGCGACGTTGCTTTTGAAGGCGTTCCTTTCTTTTGGACACAGCAGTTTGGCCTCACGTTGCGTTATGTCGGCCACGCGACGTCGTGGGACGAGATTATCTATCAAGGCGACGTTTCGTCGCACGACTTTCTCGCGTTTTATGTGAAAGACGATCGCGTGCTGGCGGTCGCGGGCATGGACCGCGACGGCGAGCTCGCTGCTGTTGAAGCGTTGATGAAGCTCGACCGTATGCCCACGGCCGAACAACTGAAACTCGGCGGCGTTAACCTGTTGGATTTACTACAGGCGACGTCTCAACTCCCAAACCACCTCGACCTTGAACCATTGATGAAGACTGTATGAACCTCCCGTGCCCTGGTTTGCTTAGACCAGATTAGGAGTGGAAGTCTTATGCGGGTCGCACCGTCCTCCTCGGCGACGTTGTTTGGAACTTCTCGTCATCACCAGCGCGTCCAAATCTTCTCAGGCCTCAGCCCCGACGAGATGACACGCGTCTCCGCGTACGCTCGAAGCCTGCGCAAGGCGCGCGGTGAGTTTATCTATATGCCAGGCGATCGCGCCGACCACGTTTACATCCTGAAGCAGGGAAGAGTGAAACTGTCGGTGCTTTCCGAATCCGGCAAGGAGATCGCCATCGACATCATTCAGCCTGGCGAGATCTTCGGTGAGTTTGCACTCGTCGATGAAGCGCCGCGCAGCAACATGACCCAGGCGCTCGACGATATACTGATGTGGGTCTTCTCCAAACACGATTTCACGCACCTGATCGCGTCGCAGCCAAAGCTGGCGCTGAGTTACATTCGGCTTGTCGGCGATCGCCGGCGGCGCATGGAAAAGAAACTTTCGGACATCACTTCGAAGGCCGTCTCCGCGCGCGTGTGCGAACTCCTGCACGAGATCTCGACGAGCGCGGCGGAAATCGAAACGGGTAACGCGGATTATCTGGTCCCGCTTACGCATCATGACGTCGCGAGTTTGATCGGCGCCGCGCGTCAAACTACAACCACGGTCCTAAACGATCTCGAACGTCGCGGCATCATCGATCTGGGTCGTGGCTGGATCCGCGTGAAGTGCCTGAAAGAGCTCCAGACGTACGCTTAAACGAAGCGTTTTTTTAGGTCTTATCGGACCTATTTTCTCACTTGTGTCACGCGCCTGACACTCGTGTCGCGGTGCTGACATACCCTCCACGGTTCTTCCTTCATGATGCGCGCCTCGTCACCTCGCATTGGAAGAGACAACACAAGGAGAAACCACCGATCATGAGAACCTACAGAAAGTTTTCAAAAATGGCGCCACTCTGGCTCGCCATCTTTGCGCTCACATTGGTTGCGCTCGTTGGAATCAGCCCTCGCACGAAAGTTGCCGCGAGCGGAGGTAACGATCTCGGCACCTCGCCATTTGATTTCAGTGACGCCGCGTACCGTGCACACGGTAT